>QWCF01000136.1_pt1 | contig 32942 bp, 32 predicted proteins | sample 1972521 | NCBI WGS metagenome assembly QWCF01 (sample SAMN09866715, study PRJNA288562) | Human oral metagenome isolate term4_saliva, whole genome shotgun sequencing...
CTTTTTTCGTGTGTTGTGTAATTTTCATGGTTTTAACTCCTTTTCCATCAGCAGGCAAGCAATTAGAAAAGGTTTTGAGTTTATACCATATGAGGAGCTACGAGAATGCCCCTATTTTCGACTTTAAGAGGACGGACGGCAAAATTGTACCAAGACGAGAAAAAGGGTGAAAATAAGGCTTATATGAGCAATAGAAAAAGTGTATCAACTAAAAAGCTGATACACTTATTTTCTTGTTGTAACCCTGACCTATATAGAGATACAGGTATAGAGCAGTGTAACCCAAAGGGTTTCTTTTACGATTAAAAAATATAATATCACTTTTTAGAAATTTTGACAAGTGTTTTAACAAAATTGTTTGTGTCTAAATTTTTGGGAACAATCAAATATCCTTATAACTCAATAAGAAAACGAGATTTTTCAGACAAAAAAACTGGAAAAAGTTCCTCACTTCACCCCAGCCCTTGACTATATTGCACTATTTATGCTACAATATTGTTTGACTGATTAAGCAAAGTGTGTGTTTGTCTTAATCGGTGGTGTAGGAGTTGCTGCTTCTACACCTTTTTCGTTTTTATTTACTTTATTATTGTAACACACATTAGGCAAAAAAGCAACTGTTTTGTATGAAAACATGACAAAAACACCTCTAAAAAATCTTTTTTTAGAGGCTTTTGTCTGCCTTTTTGTATTATTTATGCCCTCTTTTTCTGATAACAGCTTTGTGTGGCCTATGGTTAATACGAAATCCTGCACCTGGTCCCGTATCCCTAAATTCTTCATACTCTTGTCTCCAAGATCCAAAAAATAGATTGTATAGCTGATCGATTCGTTCAAGGAGTATCATTCTGGCCATAGTACAAGCCCCTTCGATGGACCAATACATCCCTCGATGTTTCATACGGTAAGTAACCTTTCGGTGCTGACTCTCCATTACCCCGATACCACGTGAGGATAACCCTCTAAGTTTAGGTGGTCTAGTGTCACAGAAATTTCTTAATAATTTCTTACGAAAATTGTAAAAATTATCAAGAGCTTCTTGACTTTCTGTGAGAGATTCAACTGTATCTAGTACGGTCTGAAGCAGGCTCTTCTGATGATTTTTGATGGCCTTAAAAGCAAGATCAAGTAGTGTAGATGGGTACGGCTTCAGGAATCTTTTAAGTTCTTCATTGACATGATAAGCATCCCAGAAATGCTCATGACGTTTAATCCGTAGGACCTTCTTAATTTCTTGAAATATTCTGCGAGAATATCCTTTACCATTGTCCGAGTTAGTGATAAGAAGAGTTCGATCAGTGATTTCAAAATGATTGCAAAGATAGTCTATCAATTCTTCCTTTGCTTGTTCATGACTTGTATGAATAATCTCATGCTTATTCTCTAGTACATACCGATTATTACCAACCTTCTTCGCTCCAGTATGAATCAGAAAATGGGCTAAGTCTGTATTGTGTCGTTCATCATTGCTTGATGTTGTCTTGATGAGCACACCATCTCCTTCCAGATAGATTTTATCTGCCTGGATTTTTTTCGGTTGCTCATCACCTCTAAAAAGCCGATAGCGTTCCCTCTCTGAAAAGAGTCTGCCTGCCATTTTTACAGACTTCAAAACAGCGTCCTTTGTTATCTCCAGGCGATAAGCCATCTTAACTGTTCGACAAACTTCACGGTAGGATAAAACAGAAGCGTGTTTTGCCATGTGAAAAATCAACTCAGGAGAATAACGCATATACTTTTCTAGACCTAGCCACTCATCTACAGGATAACAACTTTTCTTTCCTTTTCGCCAGCGATTCCTAGAGAAGGTCACCTCTCCAAATGTAAAAACAACTGTCCTCTCTGTACTATCTATCCGCTTATATCCCCTCAGTCTCATAAAGGGAGCAATCTGCTCGTCATAATCTCTTACTCGCTTCAGGAATTGCTGCTCACGTTTGCGATCTAGTTCTGCGACAAATTCTTTTTCATCAAATCTAAACATACTCTCTATTGTACTGAAATCAAGACTATATTGAAAACATCAGAAACTTCTACAAGACTTTTTCATCCTCAAATCGTCGGTCAACTTTCTCTTCACGACTACGCACGTGCTCCTTAATATCTCTATAATCTGTGTAATGTTTTAGAGTATCGTCAAAGAACTCTTGTAAGGCTCCTTTTTCAATTTGGAATTGTTTGATCAGTTGACTGACATCTTCCAGTCCCATATCTTTTGGAACTCCTAAATCATCCAATAGTTGTACTGCTGCAAGACTATTTTCTGGAGATTGTAGGATGGCTAAAAGTGCTCCTTCAATTTTATGATAACGTCCAAGTCGCTCATCTAGCTGTCTTAATTCCTCCTGAGTAGCCTCTATCTTTTCATTAAAACGATTCTCCAAATGTTGAAATTGTGCTCCATCTGTCACACCGTGCTCAACTAAGAAATTATATTCCTTAATCAGTTCACGCATAGAGGAAATTTGAGCGTTTTTAGTAACGAGTGTTTCGCCGTTTTGTTTGGCCAATTGCCTTGCGACAGTCAAACCCATCATGTACCTATTTTTTTGAGATTGATCAGGATTGAGAAAATAAAAATAGTCTTTCTCTTTGATATAGATGGTATAATTTCCATCCTCATTTTTATCAACTTTATGAGAAGGTATTAAAATTGTACCACTATTTAAAGCTCCCATATCCATCTGCACGTAAATGCCTTGCTTGCTTTCTTGCTCGACCTGCCAGGATTCCACTTCCAATTTCAATTCAAAATCATTTGCCGTTTTTTCTTTTGATTCTTGATATTGTTCTTTCAATTCCTCCACATCAAAAACTAACTGATTCTTAGAAATTCTCTCTTTTATTTTTTCAAGAGAATAGAGTCCTTTCTTTGATAATGTATCATCTCGGACATTTCTTTGTTGAGGCTGATCAAGTAATTTATACTTCACAAATTTACCAGAGAAATCAATCTGAAGATCAAGCGCAGCTGCTTTATGTTTAAAATCTTCCAACGAAAGAGCCTGCTTCAGAAGAAAATCAAGACGTTCCTTAATTTCAAACCGATAATTATTTTGTCTACGCCAAGCAGAATACTTTGTGTAGGAATTTTTCATTGTAGGCTCAATGATTTTAGCGCCATACCGTGCCGCATGTTTGTCCGAAATGGCTCTCAAATTTTTCAGGGTTTTCTTTTCCCAACGAAATTTCTTGAGTGTTGATGTATTGGTGGTATTGAGTATGATGTGATTATGAAGATGATCTTTATCCGTGTGTGTTGCAATCACAAACTCATAATTCCCACCTGTCAATTCTAACATCGTTTGGCGGCCAATTTCATGAACTTGCTCAGGAGTCAAGTTATCATCTGGAGAAAAAGACTGGATAATGTGATGGGCCAATACTTGTTTTCCTGAAGATAATTCTTTCAAGTCATCATCTCCTTTTTTAAAGGCTGCAGCTAATTTTGTCATGACCATTTCTTCATCTGCTACACTAAAATCAGAGATCCCATTGCCAGATACTAGCTTCATTTGAAGCTCACCATTATGATAGACAAGAGGAAAATCAAGATCACTTTCTGCAGTTTCTGATACAAGAGTTTTCGCTTCATTCAGAATATAGCGTACAGCTATTTTTAAATTGGAAGGAGTTTTAATTTGTTTGGGTGCTTTGATTACTACCATTCGTCATACGTCCTTATTGTTTTCACTTTTCGTTCCTGTAAACTTTTCTTCTCCGCACTAGAAAGTTTGACAGCCACCATCTCTTTCAACTCAGATAGATAGTCAATGACTTGTGCCACTTCCTCTGACGTAACCCCTTGATTTTCATTGGCATGTTTGGCAATTTGGTTGATGTTCGTACCCACTCGATTGATAGCAACTCGAAGGTCTTTCAATTCAGAAAAATCAATTTGAACTACCTTCCCTTGTACCAGTTGATTCTTCGCATAGTATTGAAAAGATGGAACTCCCATTTGGGCCATCGCCGTTTTAATTTGACGATCTTCCTCTGGTGTTAGTCGTATCAATTTTTGTATATAGCGTTTTCTATTTTCTCGTTTCTGCATTATTTTTTTTATCCTCTTTCTCTCAAAGTCTCTGGCATTTTCTGACCAGGCATCAGCCCCTGACTTCCTTGTGGCAAGCGTAGCAAATGGATATCCATTTGCAAAATTTAAAAAAATCAGAGAAGGAGAACCTTGTAGTTTTCCTTCTTGATTTTCTCAGTTTTGGGGAAATCCCCAAGCCCCTTTCTTATATCTTTTGGAGTACAACTTCTAACAATTTATCGTAACCAACTGAAGATGTTTTTGAAAATAGATGATTGCTTATCACTATTTTCTACACTTTTTTCTTTCTGACCTTGCAACTTTTCAGCTAGGACAGAAAGTTGTTGAGTAGTTAGAGGCTGGAAAATAGACTGCCCAATTTGTATTTCTGTCAGTAAGATTTTTTCAGTGAGTACAGCTTGAAATTCTTCATCTGTAATCATCTTGAGTAGCTCAATATTTTCTTCTTCCCACTCCAAAAGAGCTGGATCTCCTTCAGGTAGTTGAGACTGTTCTTCCTCTAGTTGCTCCAGAACTTTTTGGCGAGTCAAGTCTTTAGCGCTTGGCGATACTCCTTGAACTCTGTCTCCATCCATGATTGGAATAAAGTCTGAAAGGATGATAATCAGTTGTTCTTCTTGTTCATTAGTCATGAGTGTTGTCCTCCTTGATGATGATTTGTTTTTAATTTGACCTTGGGTTTATTTGGGGTGTCCCGTTCGGTCATTTCGAGAAACCCTTCTCTTTTTTTGATTGTGCATCTGCTTTCAACTCCTGCTTGTGATCTTCGACAGCCTGCTTGCTCTGATCTTTAAACTTCTCCAGTTTTTGTTCAAAACTACGCTTCGTTTGTTTCTCCTGACTCAATCTTAATTGTTCCAATGCTTGATCCATCCGAACCATTAAACTTTTAGCTTCTTGTTGGACAATATCTAACTGTGCTTCTAAATCAGCAAGTGTCTCCTTATCAGCAGACCACCCAGATAGATAGTTAAAGGAGTACTCTGACGTATCAATACCATAGTATGAAGAAACAACATAAGCGACACTTTCAGCCTGGAGTTCAGCAGTGCTTCTAGTTAGATTTTCTTTTTGAGGATTATCTGCATGATGCAACTCTGCATGAGCCATCTCATGTAAGAAAGTTTTAATAATTTGAGCCTTGTTCATCTCATTACTACGTAAAACAATTTGATTTTCTGGGACAGAATAATATCCATGTTTATTATTTTCCATCTCCTCAAATCGAACCGATACATCATTTTCTTTTGCAATAGCCATCAGGGCACGGTAAAGATTTGCATAGTCCAAATCAGTCAGCTGTTCTTTAACTTCTGCAGCTTTTGGCATTTCCTTTCCTTCTGTCTGACTAACATCAAAAACTGGCACTAAGCCAAAGAATGTAACTGTTTCTGGTTTCCCATTTTTATCCAATATTGGTTGGTTATTCTCATCCTTTTTGATCTTCGTCATAGGTTTAAAAATACGTAAAGCCTTCTCACCTTTTTTCACATAGCGGTCAAAGTTTTCTTTCCACTGTTTGAAAGAAGCTACTTGCCTTGCTTCAGGATTTTGTGCAAGAATTAAGCGCAAGTTGCGATTAGAATAATTATTTAGTTGGCTCATTTTCGTTAGATAGTCTTTGTACTTATCTGAATCCAGAAACTCCTTAATCCCTTCTTTAAGATGACGACTTAATCCTGCCATATCTTTATTTTGAATAAAATCTGCGACTGCAAGACTACCAGCTGCTAAAACAACTTCATCCGCTTGTAGACTCTCCTCGACCTCTGGTTTAGAACCTGGTTTCGATCTAAAATCATACGGATTCGTTCCCTGAAGCAACTCCTCATCATCAGAAACTCCGTCGGCATCTATTATTTCTTTCCGATTATTTTTAGTTTCATCTAATTCAAATTGAACCTTTTCTATAGCTTTTTTATCTAATTTACTAGCATATTCTATATATTCTTCTGAAAATCTTTCATCCATCATCTCAGAAAGTGGGTATAGTTCAGATCCTATATCGTATCTTATACCGAATGTATAACTTTCTCCTTTTTCATTTTCAATATCAAAACTGGTTTTATAATATCCATTTCCTTCAGGCCTTAAACGCTCATTTTCAAAATATAGAATTTCTATAAATTCTTCGTATGGTACTAGTTCATCTTCTTCAAACCTATCTCGAATAGCCTTGTTTTCACTCCAATTAAATCGAATGTATAGTCCTATATCTGTATTTTGAGTAAAATCTGCGACTGCAAGACTACCAGCTGCTAAAACAACTTCTTCCGCTTGTAGCCCCTCCTCGACATCTGGTTTAGAACCTGGTTTCGATCTAAAATCATACGGATTTGTTCCCTGCAACAACTCCTCATCATCAGAAACTCCGTCAGCATCCGCATCACGTTTCAACTCCTGTTTGTGGTGGACTTGTTCTTCTAGTTTGATTTCTTCCTCTTGTGATTTCTCAAATTCTTCTCGAACTGTGGCGATCGTTTGTTCAACTTTTTCTGATAAACTTTTGATTTCTTTTTGCCATTTTTCTACAAGAGCTACTTGTTCCAACGGAGAATCCTTGACTCCCAAATTCTCAAACCAAGCAGATAGATTTTCGACCTCAACGCTATCCATTCCGTCAAAGGAGATAAATCCAAGACGACTATCATGACTACTATCCGAAAAACCAATCGGACTATTTTCTAACACTCCGTAAGGTACTTGAGATAAAAGTTGTTCTGCGTAAGGAGTATCTTCCAAAGCGTAACTAAACTGAGAAATATCTAACTCACTCGCCAATCTCTCCAGATGATACTGAGTGAATATGGTCCCATCTATCTTCATCAATTCTGGGTGCTCCCTCATTTCTCGTGTTCCAAGTCTTTCTTTATGAGCGATTGGGTTAATCTCCTCACCGATATTGTAACGAATACTATCCTGGATCAGTTCACCATCGGGAGCGTAGATACTAAACTGAATCTTAGTTGGATTGATGTAGCCTTCTGGGTGACCACCAGTCACTTGTTTTAGCCCTTCCTGATGTAACTGATAGAAGCTCTGATTGGCCTTGTATAGCTCTCTAGCAAATTCTTGATACGAAATCAGCTCTGTCTCTTTAAAGGGCAATTTAGGCCCATCTGGTAGCTCCTCAGCCCATTGAAGGCGTACATGGTAGTTCTCCTTATAGATATGATCTTGTTTCCACTCTTTATAAAAGTCTGAGTTTGTATCTAGGAGATGATCTTCTCCAGCTGCAGCAACAATCTGGTCAAATTTATCATTGTACCGTTTCGCATAGTCAAGATACTGATTCCAGGCTTGATGAAATTCTTCTGGAGTTTTTGAGATGTCACCTGGCACACCTAAATTATAGACAGTATCTAAGACTTGAGTAAACATAGCCGAATCAAGTAGTGGGCTATTCAGTGTGTTCTCAGGAGTTATTTGTTCAATTCCCTTAGTTGTATCAGGCTTGATTTCTTCAAACAAGCCATCTTTCAAAATGGTTTGCAACTCATTTCCTCTATCCTTGACATAATCCTCATTGATAGACAACTGTTCAATATTACCATCACGTTCACGAAAGACAGCAAGTATAACTTTTTCCTTAGTTTTCTCTACATCAACTTTTAGATCTCTCTTGATTTTCATGAGAGATGCAGGGACATGTTCTTCTCCTATATCTTTGAAAAGAAGCAAGAAATCCTCGTCTTTACTCTTGATAGCTTCTGAAAAGTTAAGTCGTTGCGCAATTCTCACTTCGTCTAAGTTATCCAAAACAAACGATTTAGGATCAAGAATATCCTCTAACATAGGAATAACTTGTAATTTTTCTTTTAGACTATTACTAACCAGTATTTGATTATAGTCTCCCCTTCCCTCAGCAAAATCGACTACAAAATCTCCAGCATTCCTACCTGAAACAACTGGCCTGATTCCTGTTAAGTGTAAAAAGTTTTCTCGTTTAAAATTAACATCTAGCAAACTCACCTCTCCATTATTGGAATAGAAATAATAGATTTTACTATTCGCTAATTCCTCTAAATACCATTGAGATGATTTCTGAATAGAACCAGCGTACTGATTCATTCTTTTCAAATCATCAGATGTAATTGGATGGTATTTCGATTGTCTTCGTTGCACTTCCTCAAAAGTTGTGCTAAAATGTAAGTAACAATAGGGTGATGTCGGGTGACTGGCAACAGTTTGCTCAAAGGTTGCTGATAATTCAGCTTCAGGTTCGGCACTGCCTACAGCATCATGCTGTGAATAGCCCTCTCCACCACTGGCCCTATCATTCATTTGCTCCTGAGAGTTCTCAGGAGCTTTTTCTGTGCTCTGAATTTGTTTTTTAGGCTCCCTACCATCTCCAAGAGGATTGGAAGGTTTTTCATAGGTCACTGTTTTGTCCGAATCAATAACCATTTGTTTTCTAGACTCTACTGAAAACCCTATATTATTCCAGTTTTCCTTCAACCACGTTGCATCTTCAGGAGAAAGGTGGCTGGTATCAGGAAAGTGACTTGATGATTGAATTTCCTCAGCCTTTTCCAGTTGCTTGGTCTGCTTCAGAATCTCATTCCAGTCTGTCTTCTCCTGGCCTTCACGTTTTGGTGGTCTTGCATCTATAACTGGAATTTTCTTCTCACGTAGTTTGGTGATAAAATCTGTACCTGCTTTATCACGATCAACTGCCAGCGTGATGAGAGCATCGTATTTGTTATCTTGGCAAAGTGTAGAGGTTTCTGCTGCAACAGATAGGAATCTCGAGGTACGTGTTAGTTCACTAGACTTGGTATAATCCCTTTCATCCATCGCAATCTCCCCTCGATCCTGTAAAATTTCAAGAACATAGTGGGATAATACTCCCTCTTTCAATCCTTCCATCGCAACTAGTCTAACATCGTTTAATTCGCCCTTATGAAGCTCATAATAGCTCATAAGGTCAATTGGTGCCTCTGTCACAATTAAACGCTCAGGAGAGCCTATAGAAACGTTTAAGCCACTTATAGCCTCTGATTGATACATGATTTGTTTCAAGTAGCCCTTACCTGGATGACGTTCCTGATCAGGAACAAGTCCCTGAAGGCTCGCACCTACCAGTTGCTGATTCCTATCCAAGTATTTAAAAACTAATACATCTTCTATAACGCCCTCTTTGTCCTTACGTTTAGCTTGGGCTAATACTCCCTTCTCAAGGAAGAAGTCGATTGTATCATCAGAGAGACCTCTAATCTCCTTGAGATAGGCTCTCGCCTCTACAAATGGTTGTTCGTAAGGCGCTAGTGTATAGTTGAAAGGTTTTCGCTCTTCCTCTACTGGTTTTGCTTCAGGAAAGGAACCTGTCTCCAAGAATACCATAGCATCTTTATAGCTGACATTTTGCATTTGTTGCACGAGATTGATGGTATCACCAAAGAGGTTTTGAGAATACCAATGCCAGGTATTCTTGACCGTATCGATCTTAAATGAGTCATGCTCGTCCCAATAATACTCTCGATGTGACTTTCGCTTCATCTCCATTCCAAGGCTACGAGCTACTTCTAAAATATCCAGCGATTTTGCCTGTGCTTTTGTTAAAGGCATACTCTTTCCTCCTCTACTAATTCCTTAAATAAAAGATATCCTTCAGGAGTTGCATCTAGTTCACTAACAACTAATGGATCTTCCTGATTCGTTGTCACAAAAAGATGAGGAGCTAATTGATAAAAAGTCTCCTCATCTGCCTGTTTAAGTAGCTGCCAAATAGCATAACGTTCTGTGGCTAAATTTTCTAGCTTTAATGCTAAAACTTGTGAGATACTCTCCAGGTATCCTAATTGTATTTTTGGTGTTTCCATCCTACTATCCTTTCTGTTAAGCCACGAATAACTCTTTTAGCTGCGGAGTCAAATCGTTGGCATATAAAAGTAAGCCATCGATGTCTGTTCCTTTTCGAGTGTATTCGTACCAGTTTTTTTCGTCCTCAGGAGAACTTGCAATCTCATCTTTTCTAGGATGATCATCGACACTTGCTTTTTCATCTCTGAAGACATTTTGTTTAGAAATAAAGACCAGTCCTTCTTCTACCCCAATTCTTGAGACTTCATCTGGAGTTAGAAGGGGGCGCCCTTGAATTTGTTTATTTTCACTTGAGGATCCATTCCGATAACTATGCGATTTTGAGGTGGATCGAGTGCGTATAGTCTGCTTACCTGCCCTTGTAGAATAGTATTCCATTGTATCCTTGTCATTCGTACCTAAAAATAGGTGAGTAGCACAGTTATTAAAGATGGTCTTCCAATCACTTTTATAAAGTGATTCTAGCTGATTGACAGCTTGGATGATAATCTTAATAGACATCTCACGACTACGAATAGAAGAGAGAACCTGAGCGAAGTTTGGAATACGGCCAATTTGTGCAAACTCATCGAAGATAAACTGAATGTGGCGAAGGTTTTTTCTACTGTAGCCAGGTACTTTCCCTTGCAGGATATCATCAGCCTTATGTGTGAGAACCTCAAAACCAATCGCAAACAAGATTGAGGAAAGAAAATTAAAGGCGTTATTGGTTTCAGGAATAGCAATAAAAACGGCTGTCTTTTTCGTATTCCAGGTATCCATTTCCATGGTATCCTCACTGATCAAGTTTCGTACATCTTCATGGTCAAAGATAGAATAGCGAGAAGACAAAATCGCTACCACACTGTTTCTTGTCTCACCTCTGAAGTTTTGGAATAATTTCCACTGTTTATAAGCATAGTTGTTAGGTTGATGTTCGTTCAGTTCTTCAAACATCTGCTCGACAGGACTTGGTACATCTGGATCCTCTCGATACATATTTCTTAATAGATCCGCAACGTGACCCAGGTTTGGCACATATAACTGGACTCCAGTTTCAGGATCCTTAGAGTCAAAATAGAGATAACCAATCAATGCACGTTGCAGCATCAACTCTGCTTGAACCCAGAAGTCTTCTCCAGTATGCTCACTCTTCTTCGTTCCTTCAGTAATTGCTTCAGAGATACGATCAATATCTAGCTCAGACTTCATGTAATGAAAAGGATTAAACCGATCTGAATTTTTGAGTCGAATCAAATCAAAGATTTTAACAGCATAGCCAGCTTTCTCAAGCATCTTCCCAACTTCGTGTACCAGATTTCCTTTAGGATCTGTCACAACAAAGTTTGAGTTCATCTGCATTAAATTTGGCAGTACAAAAGTAAAGGTTTTACCGTCTCCTGGAAGACCAATGACAATCACATTTTTATTGAGCTGAACATTGTAGGCTAAGCGAAAGTTAAATAGGCCCATTTTAACCTGTTTTGAAAAAATCATATTCTTATCAAAATCAACATCTTCAAACCGTCTCATTTCCTTCAAAGTCGCAAAACGAGCACTACCTTGTTCTTCTCCTTGGCGATATAAATTCTTATCCATAGAAGCATAAACAAGCATTGGGAGGCCGAATCCAATCAACCCTGCATATAAGGCTCCTGAATCAAAGAAAACACCAAAAGAGAAGCGTTCCCAGTGTTCTAGCAACCAACGAAGTCGCAACATTCCCATAAAAGGTACTGCTGCAGTCGAAAGTTGGTAGTAATGGTAAAAGGACTGGAAAATAACAAATGAAAATAGCCCCACCACCAGGTAGGGCCATATAGGTTTTCTAATCATCGTGTCTTCTCCTTCCCAATCTCCTTCGTAACTACTGGCATCGTTCCTTTATAGACCTTATTTGTCTTATAGTAATTGATTTTATCTTCAGGAGTCATTTCATGTGGTTTCTTCAGCATCTTTTTCGCAAACTCTTCCAATTTTTCTGGGCTTTTCGTGATGTCTGCCAACATCTCTTTGAGAGCCTTTTCTACCAAGGTGCGATTTTTTGTTTCAAAGAAGAGATAAGTTGCACCATCTTTTTGATGATAAGTAAAACCTATCTTATACTCCTCCAGGTAATGCTTCAACTTGGCCAAGTGAACTTCACTATTTAACAACTTCTCGACATCTTTTTTTGATTTGGTGGCCATAAAATCATTAAAACGCGTCTCCCCTTCAAAGGTTCGGTTCGCTGCCTTATGTTGTTTCTTTTCATAATGGGCTTTTGCGAGGGCATACAGAGCTTGTATCGTCATCTCCAGGGTAACTTTTCCTTTCAAAGCCAGAGAATGACTGACTTTTTCTTGATCCATGTAAGACCTCCTTTATTTTGGATAATTGGATAGTTCTGGCTTAGCAATAATCTGGAATCCGTAAGGTGCTGAAGGTTCTTCCTTTAAAGTAACTACCAAGCGTTTCTGACTTCTGTTCTCACCGTCTTTCACGGCCACTACATAGGTTAGCTGATAAGTTTCTTCATCAACAATCAAGCTAGATTCCAAAATCACAGACTGCAGTTGACCTGCTTGTCTATCTATCGTTAATTGAGGAGCTATGAAATCAGCCATTTTCCCTTTATCAGAGTAAAGGGCTGGCAAAAAGTAACGTGAAAAGGCATCTAGTTCCCCTGTTTTTGACTGAATGGTTTTTAGATTTGAAAGTTCCTTGGATACGACCGAGAGTTGCTTTTCTTGATGGTAAACTAGCGTAAGTGATAAGCCAGCAAGTGTCAGACTTCCTACTAGACTCAATAACACCAAAACTCTTCCTAAATCCACCCAAAAAGAGCGTTTAGAATAGGTTCGAAGTTTGGGAGTTTCATGTTTCAAGGAAGAGGCTTCAGCTTTTTCTTCAGGAGTCTTCTCTTGATGTTTTGTTTTTGGCTGGCGCTTAAAGAGTGAGCTTTTTGATTCTTTTACTTTAGCCTCCTTGTTATTAACCGTACCAGGCTTCAGGAAGAGGCTATCTGCGATCCCCTCAAACGGCAAATAGACATCTTCTTGGTACACCACTACATTCTTTTTATCCAGTTCCTCTACCAATAAAACGGCCTCTGCCTCCTGGTGTTTAACCTTAGCATTTTCTCGCTCCAGCGCTTGATACACAAGGTCCCGATTTTTATACGTTGTGGTCGTGTTTTGTGTCAGATTGGTTAAACGATACATCTTTTTCAACTCCTTTCAATTTTCCTTCAGCAAGAGCTGTTTCAATATCAGCCCAGGTTAAATTATGTTCGGCCAAGTAGTTTGACCGTTCCTCATGTTTGGCCAGAATGATTTGAGTTTCTAGCTGCTGCAGTTTCTCTTCTTCCTTCTTGGCCTTGGCCATATAGTCAGCTAAGCGGTCTTCCGCTTTCTGTTTTTGTTTTTCCAAAGTTTCTAATTTTGTCATTGTTCCTTTTTCCCTTCTGTACTTTGTGTTTGGTTAGTGATTGGTTTGTTTAACGATGGAATACTCGCCTTTTCGCTGGTGTTCAAGCTGTCCACAATCAAAATGGGGTCAATATGATTTACCAGGTATTTCCCATCTTGCTTGCTGAAGCGAATCCGTATGGTTCTTGAAGATCCTACGTTTGTTTGGGCGTTAGTATAATCATACTTCTTCTGTAACTGTGTCTGAGTGTATCTCACTTGAGCTAGGGCAACATGGTTTTCTTGATCGATGTAGATGGTAGAAGACTTCATCTGTGTATCCACTACATAGCCCTTATAGGTTTGTACCGTTGGTTCTTCTTCAGAGTTCACTTCCTGATTGTAAGCAGCTTCTGTCATATAGGGCAAATAGCGATTTCTATTTTCTCCCAGATCCTGCTTATTGAAGTAAGCCGTCAAAAATTCCTTTACATATTCTTGCGTTAGTTCGCTTCCCTCTGCTTTGGTTTCTTGTTGCGTAGTTTCAGCTTCCTGTTTAGCTTTCTTTTGTGATGAGGTTGCTGCTCCAATCCAGAATACGAATCCTAGAACTAGCACAACTCCTATAAAGATTCCTCCTATTTTCAGGAGTTTCAATTTCTCCATATCTATCATTTTCATGATTTACCTTCTTTCTTTTTTAATTCGGTGTCGCAAATGTATAGTAGTCAGCTGGATAGAGAACACGAAAATGGACCTTATCCTGTACACCTTGGACATTACATTCCGAAACTAGGAATGAACCGTCTGGGTTCACAGCTTCCACAATCGCAACATGACCGTATCCACCTGGTGTCCCACCAAATCCACCTAGAATTGATACAACAGCCCCTCTCGTTGGTGACGTACTGTACTTCCATCCTTTTGCGACTAGGCTTGTTACCCAATCCTGACCATTTCCAAGGTAACCATAGGACCCTGATAAGTCTGTAATCGTTCCTAGTTCAACTAAACGATTATACGCATACCAAGTACATTGACCAACTGGGTAGCCGCTTCCTTGTTGTGTAGTCATAGAAGCTTGTGTAGGAGGGTGCTCCACTTTTGACTGATACTCGGCAGGGAAATTCCAGGAAGATGCTAACGCTCCACCTCCTCGAACTTGTTGAGTAAGAAAAGCGTGGATCTGTTTAGCATTATTCTGGCGCTCTAAGACCTTATCTCCAGAGTTTCCTTCCCAATTAACCAGGAAACGCTCTGTAAGCGTCTCTACATCCTCTGTACTAGTTAGAATTGAAGTTAGTCCTGTGATATAGTAAGGAGTATCCCCCTCCAACATAAAATCCAGTTGCAGTTCCAAATCATACCACTTCTTATTCTTAGATTTTGCATAGTTTAATAATAGAGTATGTCTCGTGGAGCCATCCGCTGTATCTGTCCACTGTCCCAATCCTAAACCTCGTCGAAGAATATTTGGGTATCTTCCGTTATAAATCGCTGGTCCTCCTATAGCTAACCAGGACTCATCATCCCATGAAGAAGAATCAGCCCCTACTGGTGGGCTAAGATAGTCTCCTTCAGCACGTTTAGGATTGATATTACTTTCAGTTGCAAAGTTCCCAAGCATGGCTGCCAAACCATTATCTGTTAGCCCTGGTACCTTTTGCTTCAGGTAATCTTTTATCGCTCGTGATTTTTGCCCCAAATCGCCATTAAGTGTGGTAATGACTGAGGTTGTCTGATTGTACGTGACAGATTGAAAGTAAAAGCCTGGATTAACTGATGTCCACTTTTCTTTCTTATCCTTTGTCTCTTTTTCCTCCAATTTTTGATACTGAATGATCTGGTAACCATTTGCCGTTACCTTCCCAACCTCATCTCCAGCTTTGACCTGATCACCGTCAGAAACACGGATATTTCCTACCTCTTCATAAGTAAAGATGGCTTTATCTGTTTTGATGGATACAGTCGTATCATCTGTCACACTGACTTGACCGTCAATAGGAGCTCTTAGAGCTTGTCCTGTTGAAGCTTTTAGTTGTGTTTTTTCATAAATTTCACTCTTAGAGGTATAACCAAATCTCTTCAGGATAACTAAAGGGGCTTGATAAGAAGGATCGTCCTCCTGGTAAAAAGGGTTAGCTAGTTCTTGATAAGAGGGGTATCGACCAACTTCTTTAGTCAACTCCTCTAGCTCTTTATACTCTTCTAACTCGCTATCACTCAACTTAGTCCACTTGAGATCTGACGAGGGGCCATATAAGTCAGCCATCTTCTTCAAATTGTGAGGGTCATCATTCAAATGATTCCAAAGATCATTCAAGGCATCTGAATAGTGATTGAAACCTAACGTCCCAGCCCATTCACCACCAGTCCCCTCATTCCAATTACTTTCTGGTTTCCAATCGCTACCGTAGCGAAAGTTCATGAAAAAGATCATGTCATCGATGTTTGTCCAATAGTCTACCTTATCATTGGACTTCTCTCGATCTCGTTTACTGATTTGAAGCCAGGATTTGTTCAAGTCAAATTCATTTTGTTGGACTGGACCACTCCCTCCAAAAACAGACATAAATATCCCAAATACTGCAAAGATGATAAACATTAAGAAATAGGACTTGACAGCTAAAGGATTTGTTAAAATCGAACGTAGTATTTTTGACGAAAACTTTAAGACTTTTCCTGTACGTTTTGATGCCTTCCCAAACTTTGAACGTCCCAGTCGCTTTTTGGCATGTTTCATTTTTTTGCTGAGTTTTCCTTCCCAGGAGAACTCTTTTGGTGTTCGAGTATACCCTCGCCCTCTGATGAAATTATAGCTTCTATTGAGCTGTCCATAGCTATGATTGATTGAATACTTGGATAATTTTCCTACAGCATTTAACGCTCTTTTAGAGGCGTTTACCTGGTATTTAAATTGACGAATATTTTGCCTCGCCTGAACCCAGTCTCCAAGAATCTCATTATCTCTGACTGTCTTCTCAACGTCGTGTCTCGCTTTCATTCGAGCACTTTGTTTTGCACGTTTCTTTAGGCGATTAGGGATATAACTGTCATCAGCCTTTTTAGCTCGTTTATAGAGCGTTGTTGCAATTTGTTTTTCCAACTTTGCTCGATCACGTTGTTGCTTAAAGAAAAGACCTCTAGTAGTTGCTTGAGGTCCTTTGTGTAGTTTATAATCTTTGTTCGCTAAGCGATAATTCTTCTTAGCTTTTTTAAATGCAACTTTTGAGTCTAAACGTGCTTCTTTAGGAGCTTTTTTATTATTGAGGGATGTTCCTTCTTTGATTCTCCTCTTACGCTCCTGTTTTAATTGTTTGGGATCACTTTCAAACAAAAGAAATCACCTCTCTTTCTATTTTTTAACCATCTGTCGCAACCAATTGATACAGTTTGGTATCTTTAGGGATAGGATTTTCAAATGGGACAATGGTATCTCCAGCAACAATCAAACCAGTACCCTTTGCTTTTGGCCGCAAGACAAATCGCTCTAGTGAAGGCGTAAGAGGGATAACCTGCTCCAGGGCTTCCAGATCCGTTCGTTTCAGCTTCAGGAGGGCTAGAAACTCACAGTTTGCGACTAGCTTTCTACCTTCTTCTGTAGATAAAACAGTCTCTGGATTCTGTGTAATCCCTGTTGGGATGGCTCCATATTTACGAATACGTGAGTACAGTTCTGTAAAGAAGGTTGCCTGAAGTTTATTCTTGAAGTAGAGCTGCAACTCATCAAAGTACAACCATGTAATGGTTTTACCTTGGTTATTGACTACCTGGTTCCAGATAAAGTCCTGAATCACCAGGAGGGCAAATGGCTTCAATTTACCACTCAACTGCTTGAGATTGAAGATAATAAAGCGACTATTCATATTGACGTTTGTAGGGTGTGCAAAGATATCATTTGATCCAATAGTATAAGGTTCTGCCTTCAGCGCCAGATCCTTAGCAACTGCTTCAGGTTGACGTTCCAAAACGGCTTGCCAATCCTTAAAGGTTGGTTTTTCAAATTCCTCATAGGTCTGTCTCGTTACACGGTCAATCATCGCAAATTCATCGTCTGATACTTCAGAGAATATATTCTCAAACAAGGTTGATAAGAGGTTTGATTTTTGGCCAATCGGATCACTATCTTCTGCCTGCAGTTTGTCTTTATCAGGTAGATCCAGCAAGTTAAAGTGATGTTGCGATCCAGGAGCGATTGTGATGATTTCAGCACCTAATTCTCGGCCAATATCACTGTATTCATCTTCAGGATCGACGATAATGGTATTATCTTCAGGGTAACGTAGTTTGGTAGGAATAATCTCTCCTCCTTTAGCAAGAACAGATTTTCCTGATCCTGAAGTCCCAAAGATACAACCTGAACCTGTATTCAAGTCTTTCTTACGGTCAACTGTGATAGCGTTCTTTGATAGCTGATTCTGGCCATAATAAATTGCACGTGGACTGTTAGATCGAAGATCTACGTTGGTAAATGGGACTTGTGTGGCCAAGTTACTGGTAGTCATATCTCTCATAAAACGGCGTTTTACGTTGATAAATGGAATTCCAATCGGTAGAATGGTATTCAAGGATTCTTCCTGGTACAAGTAACACTTATCCAGTTCTACCGTATTCTTACGGACAGATCGTTGAACCTGCTCTGTGTAGATATTCAACTCTTCCAGAGTGTCAGCTATGAAGAAAATCGTCATCACACCTGAAAACATTTTTTGGTCATTGTCCTGGAGTTCTTCAGTCCATTTCTCTGTTTCGCGAGATGTCTCCACAGCTTTCCCACCAACGGCCAGGTCACTTCCATAACCTTCTTTTGCGGCAGCCTTCTGACTTTTGATCATTTCCCTACGTACACTTGACTTAACTGTCTTGATTTTCTTCAGGGCATCTGCAGTATCATAGGGCTTAGCATGCAGACTGATAGCCAGTTCAATTCCTGTATCCAGGATATTCTTAATCAGTTTGTCATTCAAGAAGGTAGGATATTGTCTAACATACATCACCCTTGCGAAACAATCATCAATTTTCATATGATCTTTTTCAAACTTCAGATAGTTTGGAGCTACAAAGTCCCTGGTGGATAATCCAGAAATAGCGATGTCTTCATAGTTAAAATCAATAAAACCTTCTCGCCTCAAGAGTTTTCGGAAGATAAGAAGACGATCCAATCCCTCTAACTCCTTAAAGGAGATTCCTAAGCCACTGTATTGACTTTCAATAACGCTGGCTGTATCATCAAGGATTCTTCTAGCTTGATGATCCTGGTCTGTTTGGGTAGTAATCGTCAGATATTTTTCTACCTTGAAGGTGTTTTGTTCCTGAGAAAAACGATCATTGATCATCGCATTGTATTCTTTACGATAATCATCATATCCGTCTCCAACCAAATCATAGCGAATAGAAGATAAGCTATTGCTTTCTACTCGACGATTCAGGATCAATAGCTGCATATCATTGTCAATGTCCAGCGAATTAAAAATATCAGCGCTTGTTTCAATAATATCAATTCGCTCATCATCTGTTGCAGTAATATAGCTTGTATCACCTAGGCGATAGGTCTTTGAAAATTGATCATTTGTAATTTTCATGAGGCCATCAGGCATCAACCATTGATAATTAAGACTATTCTGTGTAGATGCCGTCATGGTACGTCTTAGACGTTTGGCCCGTTCCCGTTCCTCCTTAGAGAGTTTCGGGGTTTTCTTTCGGCCGAATAAATTCATTTCTTGTGTATTCCTTTCTGTCATAATCTGTCTGATAAGAGCGTTCCTGCTTGGTTAACATGAAACGAACATTATCTTTAATTTTCTCATCGAAATAACACCCGAAAATAACAAAAGGCGCTAATAACAAAATATCAACGCCATAAAGAATAGTATCAGGTGCCTTCAGCCAATAGAGGATGGTTGTGACAACTACTGTCAATGCGATACCAAATAGTAGCACTAACTGTCTCAGTGTCATATACCCTAAAACTGGCCTTTCGTAGCTATCTAAAGCCTTTAAAAATTCACTGCCTAAACGTGTCATTCTGTTCCTTTCTTTCCATTATCTGGGCCGTAAAAGGTATCTACAATTCCTGCAGAGCGTAAAGCAGATTCCAATGCCGATCTCGCTAGCTCAGAAGCTGCAATACCTCTTACCTTCAATTCCCATAACTCTTCCTCTTTTTCCTTAATTAAATTATCCATCCAAGCATTGTCTTGCACAAGCTCATCTCGCCGTTGCTTGAGTTTTTCTAAATTCATACTTTATCCTTTCCATCAAAAAAACAGCTCTTCTTTAGAACTGTTTCATTACCTACTATTTTTATTTATTGAGAAGTCTTTGCCAGAACGATCGTTTTTGTAAATACTCTATCTTCTCTTCTGCTACATTTTTCAGTCTACGTAAACGTTGTGATTCATTGGTTAGACGTTGATTTTTAGAGATAATTTCTCCTTTTTCCTGCTTCAATCTTTGTTTATCTGATTCTAGTTTTTGATTATCCTTTTCTAACTTCTTGTAATACTCCTCCTCTTCGTGATAGTTTCTCAAGATTGTTTCGGCTTGCTTAATTTCTTTTCTCAGCTGGTTGACTTTCTCAGTTTTTTGATTGAAGTTCTCTTCCAACTTCTTAATTTTTGCCTGCAATTCCTGACACTGTTCCTCATAAGTTTTCAAAGTTTGGTACTTCCTTTCATTATCATCTAAAAAGACAAAGGCTTCTATGTGGTATTTATCAAAATTCCCATACAGTTTATAGTTTGTTTCCTGATAAACTTTCCTCACTCTAGCAGCAATACTTTTAACCTGTTCAGGTGATGTAAATTCTTTAGGTACATATATCTTAGTAGACTCAGGGAAATTGGCTTCGACTTCAAACAAGGGAATGCCTTCTTTAGCTAATTTTATCCGTTTAACAGGTTCTGGTCTACTCGTTTTATAAAATTCAATACCTAGTTGACCATTTAAACGGTAGTATTCAGAATAAGGATAAGTCTCATCAATATCAATCAAGAGCTTTAGAATAACAAAGTCTTCATCTTCAAATACGATCCGTTTCATCAGAGAAATAGCTTTGGGAAAAATATAAGCCGTATGATTGTCATATTTAATCTGAAATTTCTCAATAGTCTTAAAAGCCTCGATAAAAGCATTCAGCTCAGAGGAATATTCAAAGCTACTTTCTAGCCCCTTTAACGGGCTCTCTTCACCTGGATAGTAACTAAAGTATGGTTGACCTACATAGCGACCATCTTTTTTCTGACTACTTCTTGGATTGACCTTAAGACCTGTTTCCAAGTCAAAAAGAGTTGCCTGTTCTTTCGGCGTCGTAATAATTTGTGCTCGCCCCTTTAGAGCAAGTGCTTGAAAAGCATTCACAATCTCTTCTTCTCCGGATTCTTTCCGCCATACTGCATAAAACTTTGAAACAGCCATACCATCCCTCCTTCAGCATTCTCTCTTCATTATACCATATCCTAATTCACCTCTTCTAACTATTGTGCCATTTTTTCTATCTTTCTCATGCTATAACTAGAAAAGAAAACTACAGTCAACGCTAAAGCCATAACTACAAAAACCATCCTCATAAACTCTACATTGTTGAGGTACAGGATTTTAAACACTGACATAAAGGAAGCGTTTCCTACTCCTAATATTTGAGAAAAGTGTGAATTAAATATTTTTGTGGTTACATATGCAACAAAAGCTAAAAAAAGATTTATAGGTACTAAAACTGATAAAACAGAAGCACTGATTCCCCCTAAAATAGAAAATATTCTATACTTTTTATTTGTATCAAATAGACTATCTGTTTTTGTATCATATTTTCTGGTTTCCAACAACAAATACTCTTTGTTTCCTCTTGAATGCTTAGATGTACGTTTCTGCTTTAAAGCGAGAGATTTATTTTTTCTAATCATAAAAATAATTCCTTCCTAGTTCACCTGCATGATATTCTTAGCCATGCGTTGGCTGCCAAAGAGCACGATAATGTAAATAATTCCTTTAGCTATCGCAACTAAGGCAGTTGTCCAAGCTCCAGTTTTCTCAACTGTCAGGAGATCATTAGTGACAATAGCTGGGTAAAGCATGATCACAACCACTAGAATCAAGCCCTGAAGGACAGCAGCAGCATAGAGCTTAAAGAAACCGAGGCAGATCGGACGTAAGCTATCCACCATGTAACAAGCGACAATAATTTTAGCGATTCCCTTATACGTGTAAAGCGTAAAGGAGCGTAACAAGATCAACAACTTAGTCGAGATCTGACCGATAAAATCGACAATCCAATAAATGAATTGAAGCATAGCTTTTACGATTGCATTAACTCCCTTTAGATCTGGTGCTTCAGAACTGAAGGGATCTGTAGCATTCTTAGCTACTAACTTAATAATAACATTGAATAACCAAGATAAGGCATCAAAAATCTCATCCACATAGAGGATTAAAAAAAGGGCAATGGCATACTTGAGGATTTCTTCAATCCAAAGCTGAAAAGATAACTCCCCACCATTGCTTTTAAGATGCTGGTGCCAGTTCATGAGGTTGATCCCCATAAAAAGGAGAAGAAGCAAAATGGCTACCTTCTCCATCGAACCCGAAATAGTTCCCATCAATTCATAAGCTGTCGCATTATAGTCCTTCAGACTCATGGTTAGTTGATCAAGTGTGGATTGGTTCATAAAACCACCTCCTTTTTCTTCCTCATACTAGCCAAGAGATTGAAGACCTGTTGCCAAGGCTGTAAAAAGAGCTTTCAAAACGGCACCAAGAAGAGCGCCTAAAATCAAACTTTGAATTCCTTTATCCTTCTTGTCATCCAATTCACGTTTGATTCCTACTGCTAAGTCCCAGGCACCCCAAGCGGCCCAACCAATACCGATAATTCCACCGATATTCCCAATTTTGTTAATAAAATCTACAACTGCTTCCATTATTTTTTTCTCACTTTCTTTTATAAAAAAGGTACTAAGAAAGATTCCTAGTACCTACTTTGTTTATTTAATACTATATTTCATCCTCTGGATGAAAGGTTAGAGAGAGGGCTGTAATTACAGCCAAGACAACGATAATAGTCGTTTCCCACCAGTGATAGATTGGAACACCTTCAGGCAATACCCAGTTAGTATACCAGGTTTCTATTTCGGATGGAATAGTACCTTCTTTTGTCAAAAATGCCCAATAGCATACTACTAAAAATGAAACTACAATCTTAAACACAAACCAACCAATTGCTGTTGCAATCAAGCTCTTAATCAGATTAAAGATAAAGAGAAGAAACATGAGTGGAGTCGCAACCATCAAAACGGCAGCTCTCGCAATCACACTCGGTAGGTTCTTTACTACTGACCAGATGGCTTTTCCTAGCCAATGCAGGCCTTTTTTCCACTTCTTCTCTTCTTCAGGTTTGGTTACTTCTGATTTTGTTTTAGTTGGGGTATAGTATCTGTATCCACTTCTAGTCACATGTGCATCCATTTTCGTGTCCTTTCTCATCTCTCTTCCCCCTCTTTTTTATGGCTTCATTATACCATAGATGAGGGGGAATTTCTAGATGTTCTATTTTTTATACTTACGAAGACCTGCAAGACTCAATAATCCCAAAATCATTCCCACAACTGGAAGCATGCTTGCTGCTGATCCTGTGTTTGGAAGTGATGGTTGAGGATTTGGTTTTCCTGGTTTTTCAGGTTTTGGAGGTTCTGGCGTTGTTGTTGTCACTTTAGCCGTCATCTCTTGTAAATTTACTGTATTGATAAAGGTATTTTCAACCTTCCCCGCTGCGATGCGTTCGACTTCTAGATAGAAGTCTGCATCGAACGTGCCTTTTACACCTAAAGAATTTAGGAAATCCTGGTTGATAACATAAGACCACTTGCCTGCTTTTTCATCCCATTTGACGGCCACAATCTTCTTGAGGAAGTCAGGATTTGTATCCTGGTTCACTTCAAACAAGAAAGCATAAGCTGTACCCTTGGCGATCTTGTCTCCAGCCTTGACTACTTTACCATCCTTCAGGATGACATCATAAGTCAAGATAAGGTCTTTCTCAGCTGTGTACTCTGTCCCCTTGAAAATCCCTGACCACTTACCTGTGAATCGATCATGAACCACATCCAACTGGTCACTACCGTCATATTGGAAGAGGCTATCGTGTTTGGTTGGAACGGTTACGCCATCGAGTAGATAGCGGATGTATTGGCCAATCTGTACTTCTTGGCCATCCAAAACTTTTTTATTATCCTTTTGATCCAGGGCATGTTTCTCTGGATTCACATCAGGAACTGAGACAGTGACAAGATTTGATTGATAGCCATTGCCAAAGTCGATTTGTTTAAGATCGTTTTTGACTTTCTCCCCTGCTTTAACCAGGAGCTTAGCTGGGAGATCAATCGTCACCTTTTTATTTTGCTTCACATAGTTGTAATAAAAACTCTTAGAATCCTTTGCTACCCAAAGGTAAAACTCACCTTTAGGATTCAAGTTCAATTCTTTCAGAATCTTATTGATTGCATCTGTACGCCCTTTGTCTGAAAGGACGTGATACATGTCAAACAAGTCTTTTACATCTTTACCTGCAGCAGTCATCTTGATCTTACTGTGGTCAACTGTGAAGGCTTTGTCTTGAACATTATCAAAGATTCCAAACTTCTTACCAATCGCTTGCGCTGAAGCAAGGGTTTTGGTGTAAGGGCTGTAGTCTGTCATCAAGCGGAAAGTCACGTTGCGATCAAATGTTGTCGCCCCATTGATATCCTTACCAGAGCGATCCAGAACAGCTTTGACTGGTTTTGGTGGCTTCGGTGTGTAGTTCGTAACAGTCTTTGAGAAAACCTCATAGTTATTCACTAGCACCTTATAAGTGTTATCATAGAAACCTTTGTCATAGATTGGCTTCCAGGTAATCACTGGGGCATCTAGGCGCTTCCCTTCATAGGTTGCAGTAAAGGTATACGTATTCTTTCCTGCATCATAGGCAACGCCCCATCCTGCTTTCTCTGCAGCTGCCTTTGTGACAGCCACATCAGGAACTGCTCCAGCTTCGAGTGGATCGATGATGGTAATCTTGTCCCCTTTTTTAAGGTTCGCATAGATATTGTCATGATTCAATGTGTAGAGCTGTGTAGCGTTTTTAGCAACTGTTTGACCATTTGTATTGGTCTTGTCTGTATCTGCTACAGATTTAGTTACAACTGGCTTATACTGCAATTTGTAGCCGTGATAGCTTGCAGATAATTTCTGATTTTTGGTTTCAGAAAGAGTTTTAAGCGCCAATGTTGGTTTTGTTGGATTTTTCGCATTGACCAGGTTAGCACTGATTGGATCAGTTTTGACAGGTTTCACGGTTGTTTTTGTGATAGCTGCAGTAGCTGGAACTTCAACAACTGGCGTTACAACCTTTGTATTCAAAGCGAACCAATAGGTTTGGCCATTTGGACTTTCTGGTCCATCCCATTGAATAAATTCGGTTGTGAAGGCTGTCCCTTCCTTAAAGACACCAAGTGCAGCGCCCTTGTATTGGTAAGGTGAGTCAGATGTATCCCAAAGATGCCCCACATCCTCCTGACGGTTATAGTCTTCCGCATAGACATAGCCATAATCTTTGTTTTCTGTAACAGTGGAGCCGTTAATTTCAACGTGTCTACCATTGATAGCTTTTGCACCTTCCCAACCAATACGATTGTGATTGAGTGAAGAATAGGTTAGGGTGGCAGGAGTTTTTTCACTTGCTTGGAAGGTTACTTCTTTCCCATCCACATTGTAGTAGTAGGTATCCGTAACCAAGAAATTCATGTAGTCCGCAGCTCCACCAGCTCCATCATTACGAGCTACTACGAATCCTTCTGTTGGATCATTCAAGACGTAGACATCATTCAATCCTGTCTTCCCTTGATTAAGAATCTCGAATTTTCGATGGATACGAGAAATATCATGCTTTTTACCATCTGCAGTTGAAACGGTCAAACCTTTCAGATTGGTGTAGTCAACTTCTGTTTTCCATCCAGTGCCAACATCCTTGTATTTCAAGACTTTAGTCGAGTCAAGAACTCGAGTATAGCCTGACGTTCCATTTGATGAAGCGATGTAATCTTTGGTAGTTACCTGCGCTCCTGAAGCAGAGGACTCTACTGTTGCTTCAGGATTTGCTGTCGCAACACTAAGGGCTTGCAAGACTACTTCTTTTGTGTAGCCTTCCGTGCTTGTCTTAGCTCGAAGCTCATCGTACTTCTTCTGCCATTCTGCTTGAGCCTGCTTAGCTTGATCATAAGCTGCTTGGTTTTGTTTCCCAATTTGCTTAGCTTCATCAGCTGAAGAAACTTCCTGTGTTTTAGAATTTAGAAGCACCCCAGTTTTTTTCAGTTCAGCTGATTTGCGATCAGCATCTTGATTGACTTCTTGACTAGCAGTTTGGCTTTCTGAGTAGGCATCAAGAAGAGCCTTGTTGAGCACAACTTTTCTTTTTGCGGTTGCAATAGCCTGGTCATTTGCTTTCTTCAATGCTTCTACTTCTGCGACTGAAGAAACTGTACGTGTAACGACTTTAACATCAACTTTTTCTTTCTTCAGCTGTTCAGATGCGCTATCTACCGCTTTGTTTAAAGTATTAGCTTGCTTAACAGTAGTATCATAGTTCCCTTTTTCAACTAGGTAATCTGCTACTGCTTTCTTATTCTCTGATAAGACTTCCTTAGCTTTTGTAGCAGCTTCCTTGTTTTTAGATACTGTTCCATCAGTAGCTGTCGAACTGTCATTCGTCACTGTGACAGTTGTTTCCCCTTCATGTTTGGCTTTTTCATCAGCTACAAATTGATTGTTAGCTTGAATAGCTTTTTGCGCTTCCTTGAAGGCTGTATTGTTTTCAACTTGTTTTGTAGTCGCTTCTTCAAGTTCCTTGACTTGCTTGTCCTGGTCTTGTTTAATCTCAGACTTAGACTGTTCAAGTTTTGGAGCAGTGGTATCTGTTCCCTTATCAACAATCTGAGTTTCAGAAACGTTCACCCCTGCTTCTTTTGCTTTTTCAGCAGCCTTTGTAACTGCTCCATTATCAATCGCTACAGACTGGCTTCCTGTTGCTTTACCAGCTTGTGTAGCATAAATGTTATTGTCGTTTTTGCTTTCAGGTTGCACTGTTTCATCTGCAAATGCTGAACCTGCAGAGAAGGCTACAAAACCTGCAACTGCAATTCCTGATACTAGGCCTTTAGCCCATTTTTTCTTACGGAAATATCCGTGTCCTTGTGTTTTTTCTGTCATTTTTCTTTCTCCTTCACTTAATTAAAATAGTTTCTTCTTGTAGAAATAACCTACTGCCGTCAACAACATAGCCCCAATAGTACCTAGAATGCTTTCTGCAGTTCCAGTGTTTGGAAGTGTTTTAAGTTTGCCTTCTTTATCAGTAACAGAGATAGTCTTATCTTCGTTAACAGTACCACCGATCTCTTCAGGAGCTACTACAGATCCATTTGAAAGGACTACATTTCCGTTTTGCGTGCTAACAATTGAAGCTCCTGTATTCGTTTCAACTGGTTCTTTTGTCACGTCATGCACTACTTGACCTGTTGAAGTTGAAGTAGTTCCAATTTGTGACTTACCTTGCTGGTTCGCTTGATCAGTTGTTTTTGGCTTTTCAGCTGGGACTCCATCAAGGCTACCTGCATTATCCTTGTCCTGTGGCTTGTCTGAAGGTGCTGGTTTATCAGATGGCACCCCGTCAAGACTTCCTGCGCTGTCTTTGTCTTGTGGTTTATCTGATGGTGTTGGTACACCATCAAGGCTACCTGCATTATCCTTGTCCTGTGGTTTATCAGAAGTTGCTGGTTTATCTGTTGTCACTCCGTCAAGACTTCCTGCGTTGTCTTTGTCTTGTACACTTGGCGTTGTTGGGTCAACTGGAGTAACTGAAGGCTCTGCTGGCTGAGTTGCTGGTGCCTCTGTTTCTGTTGAAACGCTAGGTGTTGTTGGCGTAACAACTTCTGTTGCTGGAGCAGAAGAATCAATTGGTGCAAGCTCGTCTGCTGATACATAACCAGCTTGTGCAAGTGCGATAGTGGAAAGTGCTAGTGCAGCTAATACATTTTTCTTGTTCATTTTGATTTTTCCTTTTCTTTATTTAGTTTGGCGATTATAACCTCTTCCAGTTAAACGAAGTTCCATTCCTAATGGTGTCTTAACTTTTCGAGCTATAACTTGAGCATCTCTCTTAATAGTGCGAATTTGATCATAAACCTTTTTATAAGGCAAATGAAATTCAACATCCCTTAAAAGACCGTCTACGTATCCTTTAGCCTGTTTGACTGCATAGTCTGGCTTCAGGATAAGGTCTGTGCCGTCCTCTAAACGAGCCGTCGCACCTCCTTGTTTTCCTAAAACTTTTAAGTCCTTTAGGCTGACCGTTATTTCATCTATCATAGATTTCTCCTTGAAGTTGAAAGGCGAAATTTACGCCGTGCTGTGTAAAAACGTATTTTTACATCGGTATTTTATACGCTGGGTTTATAGTCTAGTAACCCTTACTCCTTCAGCTTATGACAGTTGTCATGCTTTTTCGTTCAGTGGCTGGACTAGATATCCTTTTCTAGTTTGCTACTCGCCCCCGTTTCTTTTTTATCCATAGCCACGCTGTATCAGGGCAAGCCTTGTATTTAGTTTTCAATGTTCTAATAGTTTAGTGACTTCTCGGTCAATATAGATTTAACTGGACTACGTTTGGTCCGATTCTGACCCTAATAGGTAGTCAATGGTTACCCCGAAATATTCTGCCACATTTTTGGCATTCTCCAGACTTATCTGACTATACCCTGTTTCCCAGTTAGATATGGTGTTGCGAAACACCCCTATCTGATCAGCCAAGGCTTGTTGTGATAATTTGGCTTTTTTTCGTAATTCTCTGATACGATTTTGTGTTTGTTTACTCACATCTACTTGTCTCCTTCATTATTTGGACTTGATGGTATTTCATCATCCATCAGAGGAGCATTCTTCAGCTCCAGCATGACAAGCCCTATTCCATAAGCTAAGATCAATAGTAAAGCCATTGTAACTAGTTTAAACATTACTATCCTCCTGATATCTTCCTTATTTTGTCCGATAAGTTATCTTCTTCACCCATCGAGTATTGATAGAAAACGGCGGAGTCGCTGATGGAAAATTCATACTCGCTCCTGTTCCAAATGAACTTGATACCAATTTTTCTAGTTCCTCTAAGTTGGAAGTGACGGAAATACTGTCTACCGTTTTATCAAAATACTCTACAATCATTTCAATCTCTTGAACTGGTTGGGAAGGTGTAACCTTCATAGCTTGTACTCTGTTAATTCTCTCTTGGTTATTAAACAATCCCATGAAATCAATCCTCTTTCTGTTGCCATGATGAGAAAATTTGGCTGAGTTTCTCAGCTCTTTCTTTTTTCGGTAAATCAAAAACAGCTTTAGGAACCATGTAGATTTTCTCCTTCGGGCTACGACCTATCGTTAGCACTTTACCATCAATTGGTCTAAATTCATCTTTTAACATGTTTCAACTCCCTTAGACAATTCTGATAAATAGCTATTGAGTTTCGTCTCCGATAGTTTATCTGGATAATAATGTGCAATCACACTTGGACACTCATCAGGGAATTTTTTAGCGTACTCACTTTGTCCTGATACCTCCAGGAAACCATGTTCTTTTTCAATGAGTAGAGCCATCTTCCAAAAACGAATCATCATTTTGTAGAAGTAGGCTGGGATATTCTGGATTGATTTTCCTTCAGCCTCTCCGGTTTTAATTTTGAAAATCAATTTATCAAGCTCACGTTCAAGATCCTGCAGCCAAACCTCTCCATAAATTTCCTGATCAGCTAAGAGGTTGTTGTAATTCTTCTCAACTTGGCGTTTTGCTTGATAGATTTTATTTTCAAGAATTTTTGCATCTTTTCCAAACAAACTGAGTTTCTGAACTAGTTGAGGAGAAAGAAAACCATGTTGCCCCATTCTAAACGCTTCAGAAATTGATAAATCAGATAAAGATGACTCGCCCTCGTATCGATTAGTATCGTAATCTCTTTTATCATTCTTAATTAGATTATTATTATTTGGTTCGGTATTTCCGAGTTCTTGATTTCGGATTTGGCGAGTTCTTGATTTCGGATTTGGCGAGTTCTTGATTTCGGCATTTCCGAGTTCATAGATTTCCCAAGGACTTGGAGCTATTTCAAAAGACATCTTCAATAATTCTGGATCTGAAACTACATTTTTCGGATACAATCTATTAGGCTGTTTCATGCCTTGACGTTCCTCATCAAGCAAGTGATATTTAATCAATTCTTTCTTCAACTTGATAATTTTATCCTTCCCATAACCAGTATCTTGACATAGTTCATTATTCGGATAGATGACATATACATCACCATTTTTATCCACAAAATTTCCAGTATCTTTAGCGGTTTGAAGTGATAATTTCAAGCGATCATTGATTAACATGTAGACAAATTTTGCTTCAGCACATAATTTTTGATAATAAGTTGTTCCAACTAAGACTTTAGGAAGCTGATAATGAATCTCTGTAGCTTGAATTTGAATTAAACTTTTTCTTCCATATGCCATAAATCAATACCCCACCTGGAATGAGTTCAGATTACACGCAAGCTGATTTTGTGGCGTAAAAGTAATCATCTTTTGTCTTTCTAACAGTGAAATAACCACATCTGCTTCATGGCTTGTCAACTGTCTCAAAGACATTATTTCTTGAATTAACTCCTGTCTTGTCATATGTACGTCCTTTCTACATACTGGTTTATTCTATGGTATTACCTTTAAAAGATAATATCGGAGTATATTCCCCACCTTCAGGATAATAATATCGAATAATACTGTTGTAACTTTCTAAAGACTTGATAACATCTTTATCTGAAATGGTAATAAAAACACAATCATCCTTTTCCTTAAATTTTAATGCTTTAAAAAATTGTTCAGCTTTGAAATTGTTTTCTAAAACCGTAAATTGTATAGCCTGTATCCAAAAATTATAGAAACAGTTATCCAAATCATCGAAAATATCACTAATATCTGGTATATAGTAGTTACTTTTATCTTTAAATAACTTCCTGAAATGACTCAAATGTTTTTCATCGGCTGCAAGATCCCAAATTCCAGACAGATAGATGGTGTTAGTTTTAAAATAGCGAGCAAGAATAGTAAGATCATCACCCATAATATCTCTGCCTAAAACATACATTTCTAGAGAACCTTTTTTAATTCCTGTTTCTTGGCTGACTTGTTTTATTGTTTTATGTTTTTTAACCATTAAAAGTTTTAAATTATTTTGGAGCACCTAAAATTTCCTCGCTTTCTAAGTCCTTTTACTTTTCCCTACACATATCCCATCAATTCTGGATTAAACTCTAGAGTCAACCAATAAGGCTTCGTCCTGAGTTAACTGGCTAGTTTGTCCCAAGTTCCATCTCTCGCTCTTCTGGAGTAAGGATAACTGCCATGTTTATTTCTGGGCTTTAATTAATGAATAACATCATCTTTCATAACTCTCCAGAGAAGACTAGAAGGTCTATAGTAATAGCCATCTCCAAGCCAAACTCTATTGAGATCATCGTATACAGATACTTTTTCATCAGAATTTCCTTCAGGGATACAATCAACCATATTTTCATTCTTATCAAGATCTATTACATCGAAAATTTCTAACGAATCAATATCCATAACAATTTCAATATTATCTGACATTTTTCCCTCCTAACTAAAAACTCTTAGTCAAGAATCAAATCAATATCTTCAGGAGCGTAACTAAGTTTAGCAGAAATCCACGCTACATCACTGTAACGCTTTTCATCTTCTGTATGGAGATTTTTACCTACCAACCAGCTATCATGCTCATCATTCTCTAAACGGACAAATTTCACTGCTCCTTGAGCTGTTTCCAATGTTTTACCTAAAAAGAATGATAGATTGTGTTCACGGATTAACTGTCTAGCCACTTTTGAAGTGGCATCTTTTTCCCGTGTCCATCCGTGATAACGTTTAATGATGGCCTTGGCATCTGCCAATTCTTTGGTTTTCTCCATATCAACGTTGTATTGATCCTCTTTTAGAATCAACTCTGTACCCACGGAAAAATAAGCCGTCTCATTATCTAAAATGAGAGAAAGATTGTAAGGCTCATAATTGTGCTTGGTTTCTCTACGACCGTAAGCCCAAGCTGTTTCACCATTCAATCCATTTTCGTCCGTCAATCTTACTTTTTTATAACCTTTCATTATTTCTTTTTCTCCTTTCTTTAATTTTTGCAACGAAAAAAGAGAGCGATTTTCTCGCTCTCTCAAGATATATGATATTTAATTTTTCATTTTCCCAAAACTCTAGACACTTACAACAAAATTTATATAGATTTCTATAATTTTCTGATTCTGTTTATAATAGTCTTCGTGTTTTTTAGCACGTTTTGCAATTTTGATAAATTCTTTAAAACGTTGCTTACCTAATGCTTTACTACAATATTCACGATGCAAAACTATGAGAGACAACATATCATGTACTTTACGGTATTTTATAATATCCCGAGAAATATGGAGCGTTGAAGCGATAGAAGTAATATAACTTGAAGGGGATAGTGTTTGTTCTAACACATCCACTAGTATAACATTGCTATGGGCGCAAGCGTTACGAATATGGCGAGCATATTTCCCTAACTGCTTCGCTTTTTTTAGTCGTTTATTACTTAGATATTTATCACAATACATTTCAACCAGGTAGCATAGATTCCCAAAGTCCATAACCTCAATCAATACCCAGACAGGAATATCATTTTTATGCTTGATATAAACATTTTTTAGATAATGGTTTTTTGCCAAAGCGCTTTTAGTACTTGTAAATCCTACAGAGTTGTAAACAGCATAATCCTTTACTATATCGTATCCATCAACTTTTGGATTTTTTGTTATAACATCCATTAGAGCAGTTTTGATACTATGTTCAACGTCCAGACAAATATCCATTAGGAAGTAACGTATTTGCATATCAATTACAGCTAGATCAGCTAATGTTGCAAACTCTATATTATATTTACCATCTACTTTATCAAAAAGTTTTCGATAGCTGGATATTTTATAATAGTAGTTTCGAGTTTGTAATATGTCTTTAGCAGTATCCTGATCGAAAGTATTGAATAGAATACCATTTGCAATCATTTTATCAATCAACGCTTGATAGCTTAAGAGTTGTTTTCTGTTATTACTCATTATTCTCCTTTCTGTTAATCAATTCTTCAAATTCTCTCTATTTTCGCACATAATACCTGAAAATCAGACTATGGCGGAGATAGGTTTTAGATAATCTTCTCAAAAACCATTGTAGCCTGGATACGGTCTCCACCGCCTAGTCCTTTGCTTCCACCATTGGCGGTTGTGATGGTATGTAGGCGATAACCTTTTGAAGCTTGTTTATTGATAACATCTTCTAATTCTGTAAGGTTTCCTGATCCAGTGCCGAAAAACTTTTCTTTCAAAGTTACCTGAAGAACAACGTAGTGTAGTCCATTTACTCCAGATGCGGTAGAAAAACTACCTTCTTGTTTTACAGTGTCAAAAAATCCCATGTTAGTTACTCCTTGTTAGTCATTATCTTTTTCTGATAAAGATTTAGTTTTAGATTGTGGTAATTTGTTAATGAGTTCTAGTATTAAATGTTTACTATCGTCATCTAAAATGAGGTACTTATAAAGT
>QWCF01000256.1_pt1 | contig 32926 bp, 24 predicted proteins | sample 1972521 | NCBI WGS metagenome assembly QWCF01 (sample SAMN09866715, study PRJNA288562) | Human oral metagenome isolate term4_saliva, whole genome shotgun sequencing...
ATCAAGATGATAAATTCCAACCAGAATTAGAAGGTTATAAATTTAAAGAGAAAAAAGTTATTTCAGAAAAAGAAATAGTATTAGTTTATCAAAAAGATATTATAGTAAATAATAGTAGTGATAATAACAAAGTAAAAAATCAAAATGGAAATTCTAAAGAATCAAAAGATAATACAAAAGAAGAAGCTAACAGCAATATAAATAAACAATCTAATGAAAATAAAAATAATTCTACAGAAAACAATTCAGTTGATAAAAATGGTAAGATCAAATCAATAATAAAAACTGATACTGGAGATATTTTAGAAACATTATATTTAGATAAAGATGTTCATCCAGAAATTAAAGGATATAAATATAAAGAAACAAAAGTTGTAGATAAAAATACTCAAGAATTAATTTATACATCAGAATCACAAAATCTAAGAAAAGCAGATGTTAAATCTGGTATAGATGGTGTGACTTCAACATCAGTTGGATTATTTGCAAGTATTTTGGCCACAATATCAGCAGTTTTATATAGAAAACGAAAAGGAAATTAGAGAATAACAGGCTATATTAAAAATAGTATAGCCTGCTATTCTTTTTCTTGATTAAAGTCAATTTTTTTGATATAATATAATATATAAACGATTAAAGATTAGGATGTGATTTATGTGGCAATCTCAAGTAAAAAACATTGGCTTGATTATATTGAAGATATGATTGATTATTCTAATATGGAAAGCCAATTATCAAAATATTATGATTTTATATATAATGAAAAAAATACTGCACAAGAATTGAAAGAAAATTCGGAATTATTAAAATTATATTTCGAAATTTTTAAACATAGTCTTAATATTTATATAAATAAAGATAAAAAGATATCTATTCTATATTTAAAAGAACATAATGGTATTAATTTGGATGAAGATTCTTTTTTTACTAAATTCCAAATAAATTTGTTAAATCATAAAATTGTTAAAAAGGTATTATTTACTGATTTAAATAAAGAGTTATTTGTATTGCAAATGAAAGAATGGATAAAAATAAGTATTAATAATTATTTAGTAAAAATAAAAACTTCATTTGTGTTAAATTCTAATTTATTTGAATATTACAAAAAAAATTATTGGTTAATTGATTTTACCCCAAAAGAAATTTTAATTGATTATATTAATAATTTTAAAACTAATAATTCTTATAATAAGAATACAACATTAATTTATAGAATTAGAAAAGCATTGTCTGGTTATGAAGTTTATTGCTATAATTATGAATTTTTCGATAAAAATTCTAAAAAAACAGCTGATACAATTTTACTATCTATGAATGATATTGATATATCATTATTAAAAAAAGTAGGAGAAAAATGTGAATCTATTTTTTCTGGCTTTAGATATATACATTACGAATTTATCAAACAAGTGAAATCAGCTCAACTATATTTATTAATGAAGTATAATATACTTACTGTAAATGAATTAAATTCTATTGATTCAGAAATTTTGAGCGATATATTATTACATTCAACAGTACCTTCTGATATTTATAATATTATAAATGAATATCAGAAAATAGATATAAAATGTAAAGTTACACATTGTTGTTATCTTCCACTACTAACTTCGCCTAAAAATATATCATTGATTTATAATACTCCTTTTGCTGTAATAGATATTAATCTTTTTATAAAAGTATTATTTAATGTAAATAAAATATATATAAAACCAAATAAATATAAGCCTGGTTCTTTTGATGAGGATTTTATAAATTTAAAAAATAGTTTATTAGAAAATTTAGATAAGTTAAGTTCTAATTTAAATATAGATAAAGAAAAAATAGTTACAAAAATAGAAAACAATTTAATTTACTTAGAAGAAAATTAAATATTAAAGTAGGTGAGAATATATGATTTTAAAAACAGATTTACATTGGATTGAAAAAATTTCGAACAATATAAATTTAAAAACTTGTGATGATGCGATAAGAGAATATTTTTATATTTTAAATGAAGAAAGAGAGCAATATGATAAATTAAAATCTTTAAATCAAAAAATTTGTAAAGAGTATTATAAAAAAAATAAACATTATATAAAAATTTTTATAAATAAAAATGGTTCTGATATTAAATTTCAATCTCCCTATAATAGTTCCTATATGGATCAAGATTCTGATATTTTGTTTTTGAGTTTTTATATCAATATAGAATCGAATATTACAACTAAAATGATATTAAATAATACTATAAACGAGGATGAGTTTCTTCAACAATTTAATAATATTCTTCAAAAAAAAATATTATTAATGTTAAATAATTTGAAAAAAGAATATATTATCAGAAATGTTGATGAAAAATTAATTAAAAAATATAAATGGTTGGTTTTATTTATCCCTAAAATTGAACTAATTGAGTTTCTGAACACGTATGATTCAGTGAAAGATTTTTCAGATTCTTTTAGTAAATCTTCTGTATTAGAATTAATATATTATTCTTTAAAAGGTTATGAAATATATTGTAGAAATATAATTTTTTTAAATATACGTAAAAAAGAAAATATTGATGAGATATTAGACTCTATAAAAGAAGATATCGATATTTATTTATTAACGAAATTGAAAAATAAATACAATATAACTGAAGATAATATAAGTAAGATTTCTTCAAAATTAAGCCCATTTGAAAATCAATTAGCTTATAAAAATCAACTATACAAGGTTCAACTAGCATTATTTTTTAAATATAATATATTGACAAAAGAAGAAAGTGAAATTATGCATATAGAAAGTATTTTTTCTAAATTAGTATCTAACAAAACAATATTGAAAATTTTAGAAAATTATATAGATAAGCAAGAGTATATGGAATTAGTTGTATCTGAATATGATCTCTTTTATAAATATTCTAATACTTTCGTCAAAGATTTTAATTTATTATTTAATAACGATAAATATAATTTAGTCTTAAAATTAGGCTCAGATATTACAGTACTATATGATGATGTAGTTTTAAAAATTGAATTTTTTAAACTCTTGCAAAAATTTAATTTAGTTATTTTATCAAGAATTAATAAAGAAAATATGTTACTGTTAAAAGAAAAATATTTACAAGAATCATCAATATATTGTTCGTTCTTTAATTTAGATAGGGCAGAATTTGAAAAATTTATTGAAACAAAATTGGTCGATAAAAATCCAAAAAGATTGTAGGGTTCTACAATCTTTTTATTTGACTTTTTTAAAAAATATGCTATAATAAAAATAGAACTATAACTAGTAGGTGATTATACAATTGAAAAAAGTTATTTATAATACATTAGGTATGTTTTTCAATGTTTTTATTGTATTATCTTGTATATATATATTATTTGGTAATTCAATTGAACAATATATTATAGAAAATTATAAACCAAAAGTTGAAAAATTTACCATTAGTAATACAGCACACGCACAAGCGAATTATGATTGGACGCAAGTTTCGAATACAAACTTAGCATCAGTAGCTAAATCTAGAGTAACTAATAGAAATCAAATTATAGGATTAATGTCACAACCAGAAGCCAAAGTTGCAGTAACTATAGTAGAAGGCGTGGATAAAGATGCACTAAATTTATCTGCAGGAACAATAAGACCTAATCAAAAAATGGGCGAGGGCAATTATGTACTAGTTGCTCATCACGTACCTAAAACTGAATGGGCTTTGTTTTCAGGAGTATATTATAATTCTGAAATTGGTCAAAAAATATATCTGACTGATTTAAACAAAGTATATGAATATACAATCACAAATGTCAAATTTGTACCTGATACAGCTGTATATATTACAGAACCAGATAAATATTTATCAAGTGAAAATGGCCATACTCCTGGTAAACCATTAATTACAATAATTAGTTGTGATGCTACAGGTGATGCAAGAATAACAGAGTACGGAAGCTTAAGTAATATCTATGATTTTAATAAAGGTGAGTTACCAAAAGAAGCTGTTGAAGGATTTGAAAAAGCAGCTGACTTTGATTGGAAGTAATGTAGAAAGTAGGTGAGATTAATGGTTCAATTTATTGGTGGATTTTTTGCGATAATTATAATGATACCATTATTTATAATATATTTAGCAGGTCTATTTTGTGTAGGTATGGTTTTATGCTTACCATTATATTATATGAATCTATTTATTATAAAAATTTATAAAACAATAGCATATAAGTTTATTTAAAAAAGAATGTAAAGAATGATATATAATTTACATTCTTTTTTTATTTGTAATCTAAATTGATCTATGCTATACTAATAATATAAAAATAATAATAGGGGGTTTTTTTCATATGAGAAAATCTTTAAAAACAATTTCAGGAGGATTAGCAGCAGCAACCTTATTAACAGCTGGTGGTAATATAGTAGGTGCTACTGGACTTCCTACAGATCAAATTAAATATCAAGATACTATTGAAAATTTAAAACAAGAAGATTTAGGTGTTGATATTGATTCTGCTATTTATTGGAAAAATGGCGTATCAAAATTCTATAAATATAATAATAACAAATTAGAAGAAATTCAGTATCCTGAAGGGAAAATCAAAGGTACTGAGGTTAAAGAAGGTGATCAATTTTTATTAAGAAATGTTGGTACTACAAAAAATGGTGATAATATTTCAGTAAAAATTACATTAAATAAATTAACTAGTTCTAGAGAAGACGGAAAAAACTTTTTTGGTTTATGGTTATCATCTATAGAAAGTAGTGTCAATCCAAATAAAGCTATTACTTTTTCAACAAGTGAAGATAGAACAAAAGCGGAAAGTTCAGCTGGGATATATACATTTGAATTTTTAAATGATAATGATTTAACACCTATTGAATTAACAACAGGTGGGGTCTTCCAATTATATCATAAAGCTCTTGGCTCTACATTTAAAGAAGATTTATCAAATAAAAAGATTTTAGCAGCTAATAAAGGGAAAGAATTTAATACAATTAATTCAAATGGTGAATTAGTAGCAATCAAGGATGTACCCGCATCTGTAACGTATAATAATTTTGACTATACTGGTTATTTAGGATTTGGTACTGCGAAAAAATTTACTTTAACAATTACAGATCCAAATAAAGCAAATAAACCAGTTGATAATTTTAGATTATTTGGTTTATATGAGTGGGCAAAACCTGCAGTTACTGAAGGAGAAAAGGTTCAGGAAAAAATTATAACTAATTATGTTGATACTGAGAACAAAGTTATTAAACCTCGTGTTGTAGCTGATAATAAATCTAAAGATAAAATTATTGATGGTTATAGATTTGTTGAAGAAAAAACTATAAGTCATCGTGAATATACCTATGTATTTGAAAAAATCAAAGAAGAAAAAGTAATTACTAAATTTATTGAAAGTAAAACTAATAAAAAATTATTAGATGATGTAATTGGTAAAAATAAATCTGAAGTTAAAACTATTCCTGGATATAGAATTATTTCAGAAGAACAAACAGGAGATAGAGAGTACACATATACATACGAAAAAGAACCCGTTAAGGTAGTAACTACAAAATTCGTAGATGAGAATGGTAAAGAATTATTACCAGAAATTAAAGATAAAGAAAAAGTTAATCAGAAAGATATTCCTGGATATACATTCATAAAAGAAGAAAAAGTTTCTGATACTGAATATAAATATATTTATAATAAGAATAAACCAGCTCCTATTGAAGAAAAAAATGTAATTACAAAATTTGTAGATGAGAGTGGTAAAGAATTATTACCAGAGATTAAAGATAAAGAAAAAGTTGATCAAAAAGATATTCCAGGATATAAATTTATAAAAGAAGAGAAAGTTTCAGACACGGAATACAAATATATTTATAAAAAAGATGTTCCAGCACCAATATTAAAACAAAAAATAGTAACTAAATTCGTTACTGAAGACGGATCTGAAATTTTAGAAAGTATCACTAGTGATAAAAAAATAGATAAAGCAAATATTCCAGGATATAAATTTATGAAAGAAGAAAAAGTTTCTGATACTGAATATAAATATATTTATAAAAAAGAGAATATTTCTATTATAACTAAATTTGTAGATGATAATGGTAAAGAATTATTACCAGAAGTTAAAGATAAAGATAAAGTTGCTAGAAAAGATATTCCAGGATATAAATTTATAAAAGAGGAAAAAGTTTCTGATACTGAATACAAATATATTTATAAAAAAGAAGTTCCTAAAGAAATCAAGACTATCTTTGTAGATCAGGACGGAAAAGAAATAATTGATGCCGTAATTGGCTTTGAAAAAAGTAAAGAAAAAGCTATTCCAGGATATAAATTTATAAGCGAAGAGAAAGTTTCAGATACTGAATATAAATATCTTTATAAAAAATTAAAAGATGAACAAGATTTAGTAAAAGTTATTACTACTCATTATGTAGATGAAAATGATAAACCTATATTAGCTAAAGTTGTTTCTGAAAAAGTAGTAAATGAAAATATCCCAGGGTATAAATTTATAAAAGAAGAAAAAATTTCAGACACTGAATATAAACTTATTTATAAAAAAGCAGATGAAAAAGATAAAAAAGCAGACATAAAAACGGGGGTTGATGCTGTGGCTAAAAATATTATACCAATAGGTATTGCTGGATTAATATTAATAGGTGGCGGACTATTCTTTTATAAAAAAAGAAAACAATAATCTATGAAAGAATCTACAAAAAAACTAATAGCTCTTGGAAAAAGTCAGGGTGTATCAAAACCATTTTGGAGTACATTTTTGTTTGGAATCAAGGTTGAACTCGATAATTTGCCAGCAAAATTAGCTAAGGGGGAACGTGTATATACTTTTCTCCCTTGTAAATATAAACGACAAAGATCAATTATAGTAGTTACTTCAGAACGAGTACTGGTTTTTAATCAGGGATATTTAGGGATTCTATCAAATAATTCGAGGGTGGATGTATATTATGATCAAATGTCAGGTGGAAATCCATCGGGGAGATTTATCTCCAGTTATTCAATTCACGTTCCAGGATCAGGAAATGATATTGTGGTGACAGGTTTATGGGGAAGAGATGCTCAAATACTTGATACTTTTTTAAATAAAGCACGACAGAATTATAATAAACCTAAATTAGAAAGTACAGGTACTAAAATTGATGATTCTAAAAAAGAGCGTATAGAAAAGCTAAAATCTTTTTATAGAAATAAAAGTATAAATTTAGATGAATATACAGACCTATTAATAGAATTAATAAAGACGTAAAATTTTACGTCTTTATTTTTTTATTTTTTTAATATATTTTTATATAATTAAACTATAACAATTAATTCGAAAGAAGGAATTATTTGAAGGGATCTCCAGTGTCGATTTCGACACCCTTTTGATGAAAATTAAAAGGAAACCTCCTTTGGAGATATTAATTTAAAATTAATGATACAGAACAAGTGTTCCCAAAATCCGTATTATAGTATTACAATCCTTTTGCCAATACTCTTAGGATTCGCATTGAATCGTAGTTTCAATGAAATACTTTTAGTAATAAAAGTGGTAGTTTTAGTGCGTTACAAACTAATATTTTTAGGATGTGCTATTTCTATCACATCCTATTTTTTTTATTTGTTTTATATGCATTTAACTATTGCTTTTTTAGGTAAATTATATTATAATAATAGTAACGAGATAATAATTATCGACTTAGAAAAGATTGTTAAAAAAAATAAAAAAAATTTAAAGAAACGGATGTGTAGAAATATGAAAAAATTATTACGCAAAAAAAACGGACAATGGTTAACAATTGGAAGAAAGGGTACAGCAGCAGTTGTAACCGCTGCATTATTAGGAACTGGAGCAAGTGGGGTATATTTGATGCAACACCACGATAGTCATAATAGTACTTATCAAGAAGAATCAGTTAAACAAAATAATGATTCTGTTTCTAATAATGATTCATTACCAGTAACTAATCAACCTGTAGAACAAAAAAATACAACAACTTCACCTATTGCAAAAAATGAAGTTTCTGTAGTAAATCAAGAGTTGAATCGACCAGTTAATACAACAAGAGTACAAAGAATTACTCCTACGATTAATACAGTCGCACCAACTACGTCAACAAAAGTTAAAGCTCCTAAAGTGGAACAACCAAAAGTTGTAAAAATCAATGATAAAAGTTTCATTCCAGCTTCAAAACCAGAAACTACTGGTGCTGTAACTAAAGAAGAAAAAGTTGTATCTAAATTAACTGAAAATTCAAGTGTACCAACTAACCCGACAGTTAACAGTCCAAAAGTTGAAAAGAATAATATTGAAAAACTAAACGGTGAATCTCCAAAAGTAGAGCAACCTAAAGTAGAACAACCAAAGGTTGAACACCGAGAGCTTGTTACAAAACAAGAAGTAGTAAAATCAACTATTAAATTTGGAATTCAATATAAAGAAAATCCTACTTTAAAAGCAGGGGTTCAAAATGTATTGCAAGCTGGAAAAGATGGGGTTAAAGTTGAAGTTTTTGAGTCTACTTTTATTAATAATGTTTTAAATAGCAAAGTGTTGAAATCTACAAATGTAATTCCTGCGGTAACACAAATTGTTGAAGTGGGAACATTAAAAGAAGTCGTTACTAAAGTAGAACAACCAAAAGTTGAAACTCCTAAAGTAGAACAACCAAAAGTTGAGACTCCTAAAGTAGAACAGCCAAAAGTTGAAACTCCTAAAGTAGAACAACCAAAAGTTGAGACTCCTAAAGTGGAACAACCAAAAGTTGAAACTCCTAAAGTAGAACAGCCAAAAGTTGAGACTCCTAAAGTGGAACAACCAAAAGTTGAAACTCCTAAAGTAGAACAACCAAAAGTTGAGACTCCTAAAGTAGAACAACCAAAAGTTGAAACTCCTAAAGTGGAACAACCAAAAGTTGAAACTCCTAAAGTGGAACAACCAAAAGTTGAGACGCCTAAAGTAGAACAGCCAAAAGTTGAAACTCCTAAAGTAGAACAACCAAAAGTTGAGACTCCTAAAGTAGAACAGCCAAAAGTACCACAAACAACAAAACGAGTAAATGTTAGAACAGAAACAATTGTTTACAAAACAGAAGCAAGATATAATAATCAATTAGCTCAAGGTACGAGAAATGTACTAACGGTTGGTAAAAATGGTTCTTATAAAGTTGTTCGTGATGATATTTATGAAGGTGATAAACTTGTAAAACAAGGTACTGAACAAAATATCGATCGAATTGAATGTATTAGATACTGAAAATAATTGGTTTGTAACTTCAGAACAAACTGCAGCATTAACTAAAATTTTCGGAAAAGCAAACGGAAATGTTGATGTGGAATATGTAGTAGAAAAATTAAAAGACCCTGAAAATTATAAATTATTTAATAGTTTAAACTTAGGACAATACTTTAATAAAGTAAATAATCCTGCAGGTGTCCAAAAAATGATTAATGATTATGCATTAAAAAATCAATTAGAAATCAACAAAAAATTCATTGCTTTAGCTAATGCTGAAAGGGTTAAAGCTGGTCTTGCTCCTGCTGTAAGTGCTTTTGAAAATACATTTATGAATAAAAAAGTAGATGCATTTGTACAAGATATGTCAAATGAAAGAGCAAAAGAAATGGCAGATTACGGTAGCCTTCGTTACTTAGGTAAAAAAGAAGGAAAACATAAACGACCAGATGGCCGAAGCTGGTATACTGTATATTCTGATAAAGGAATTGACTTAACAGGTACTAGTCCTGATAATCACCGATATAATATGGCTGGTGAAAATGCACTTCAAGGTAACTGGGGAGACTTATACTTCCTAACAACTCCTGATGCAATTATTAAAGATGCATTTGATGGTTGGATGGCTAGTCCAGGACACAGAGCATTAATTCTAAATGATGTTCCTCATCCAATTTTTGCATTCAGCTATAGACAAGGATTAAAAGATTATCTAGGATCAAAAAATAAACCAACAGTAGCAATGTTACACGTTACTAGCTGGTTCAACCCATTAGACTATCCTGTTTCAAAAGCAGAATATGAAAAATGGAAAGCAGATCCAAAAAATAAAGATAATGTATTCGCTAGTGATGAATACTATAACTTCCTAAAAGCTAATACTAAAAATAAATAATACAAAAGAGGTCCTATAAATGGACCTTTTTTGTTGTACTAATTTATAAAAAATAAAAAAAAGAGAGCTAAACTCTCTTTTAAATTTATTTTTCTAAAAATGGATTGTGACTGAATTCATCTTCAACTGGAAGAATTGCAGCACCATCATCTAATGTAATTTTTGCATTTAATTGAGTAGGATCTTCGATAAAGTGAATATTTCCACCTTTAATATTTAATTGAAGACCATATTCTTTAGATACAGTTACATCTGCTTGAACAATACGTAATTTTGCACCTTTTTTGATTTTGTCAGCATAATAAGCTAACTGATTTGCATTCTGAACAAAAATACTTACAGTTGCACTAACACTACCATATGTTGGATTAATCTCTAACTGTGCATTATTTAAAGCATAACTTAAATTTTTAATTCCATATTCACCGAATACATTTGATTTAAAATTTAAAAATGTACCACTTTCAATAGTTTTTGATTTTACATCACAGTTAACAGGTAATACAGAAAAAGTTGTTACTGCTAATGCAGAACCATCTTTTGTTTGTAATTTTTTAGCTGCTACTACGTTTGTTGCTTTTGTGTTTTTTGTTTGTGTCATTTTGTTTTCCTTCTTTCATATTAAAATTTTATAATATAATTATAGTAAATGAAATAAAAAAAATAAAAGACAGCATTGCATTTTATACTGTTTTATGCTATAATTTATATAAGAAAAATAAAAGGAAGTGTCTTGAAATGAAAAAACAAGTATTAGCAGCAAGTGTAATTTTAACTAGTGTTTTAGGTGGAACTTTTACTGTTCAAGCTTTAGAAAAACCAAAAGAAAATAAAACGTTAGCTCAAGTTCAACCAAATTATTTATTAGAATATAAAATTAATCAAGGAGAAACATATTTTACATTTAATAAAAAGGAAATCCCAAATACTAATATAATTGTTCAATATGTAGATGGTACAACAGCTACGATAACTACAAATAATGTATCTAAAGTAAAAACAGAGTTAGTATTCAAAAATAATCAAAGACCACAATTTTTATCAGTCACTACAAATGGTAAAATTTATAATTTAGAATCTAAAATTTATAAAGAACCTATACAAAATAAAGTAGAAGAACCAAAGAAAACTTCTGTAGATGAAAATAATAAAAAAGAAAAAAAACAAGAAGAAAAAATAAAACATCTGAAATTAATTAATCCAAAAACAAATAATGCATTAATTAATCATACGATAACATTAACTAATAAAGATGGAAAAGAAGAGGTACTTCATAGTGATCAGGTAGGTTTATTTGTGGGAAATTTATTATTAGAAAATACACCTGAAAAATGGCATATTGTAGTAAGAGATAGTACAGGAAAAGTTGTAGGAGATTATAAATACATTAGTATTGAAGAATCTAATAAAACTGCTCCAAAAACTGAAATAAAAAAAGATACAACATTTGGTGAAAATGATAAAAGTATTAATCCTACATTAGAAAAAGAAGATAAACAAAACAATGATAAGAAAAAACAATTAATCCCTAAAGTAAAAACATTACCTAAAACATCAGTAGTTAAATAATATAAAATAAGATCGACATTATAAAGTCGGTCTTATTTTTATTGAACAAATTAAGAAAATATGATATAATATATTATATACTAAAATATGAAAGGGGGATTTTTGATGAAAATACTACTTGATCAAGAACTTATAAATCCTAGTTATGTCTATAAAAACAATATTTATAATGGACAAAATGAAATAATTTATTCATTAGATAAAAAAAATGTTGCTACATTAAATGAAGATATTAAATACCCTATAATTAAAATTAATGAATATGAATATAACGTTATTAGATTTATTGAATTGAAAGGTAAATCAGATTATTCTATTGGAGATTCGATAGCTAATATTAAAGAAATCGTAAAAAAATCTGAAGTAGGTATAGGACTTAATGATCACGGTCAAGGATTTGGATTGTTTGCATTTAATCAAGAATGTTTATCAAATAATAAAAAACCAATATTAGGTTGTGAATTTTATTTAACTACAAAATATGATCATTTAGTTATAATAGCAAAAAATAAAAAAGGATATGATAATTTAATAAAATTAATAACAATCGGAAACTCAAGAGTAACGGTTGATAATTATGAAAACCCTAAAACTAGACCATATATAGATTTTTCAGATTTTTCAAATATTGATACAGAAGATTTAATAATATTACACGGTTATGATAACTCTTATATAAATAGATCTTTAGAAAAAAAAGATTTTGAATCTGCAAAAAAATATCTTGAGCAATTAAATATAATATTTGGTGAAGATGATGTATATTTAGAGGTTCAAGAAGTTAATCATCAATCTGATGATATAAATGATGAATTATTTAGATTGAGTGAGGAATTTAATAATAAACTTGTATTAACAAGTGATTATCATCAAATAAATAAAGAAGATGATAAAATTTTAGAAATATTCCAAGCTATTGGTAGTAAAGAACAAGTCGGGGATAATAATTGGAAATTAGAGGGAGATAATTATTATATTCATAGCTCACTTGAAATTGAAGAAAGAAATTTAGAAAATGATTTATTAGATAATACAATTGAAATTTTCAATAAAATAGAATGTTATAATTTATATCAAAAAGAAAATTTCCTACCTATATTTAATATTCCAAAAGGATTTAAAGATGCTGAGGATTATTTTGATTTTTTAATTGTACAAGGTACTAAAGCAAGGTTAGGTGATAATATTCCAGATGAATATCAAAAAAGAATTGAAATAGAAAAAGAAACTATAAAAAAAATGGGGTTTGTTGGTTATTTTTTAATTGTTGCAGACTTTATAAATTATGGTAAAAGGAATTATGAATATACTGATTTAGAAACAGCGAAAAGATGGAAAAACTTTTTAGAAAAAACAGGATATCCTAAATCTCCAATAGCATTTGGACCTTCAAGAGGTTCAGCTGGAGGTAGTTTAATTTCATATTTAATGGCAATTACTGAAATCGATCCTTTAAAATATGGATTATTATTTGAAAGATTTTTAAATCCAGAACGAGTTTCAATGCCTGATATTGATACAGATATTCCAGATAATAAAAGACAGGAAATCATTCATTATATAAAAGATTTATATAATACATCTGATGTTCCTACAGAATCAAAAGTATCTGGTATTGGTATTTTTGGTACATATAAAATAAAAAATGCAATAAAAGCAATAGTAAGAGCTTTATATAAAGATGTTACTTTAGGAGAAAAATTAACAAAATATATAGAAGATCCAGATTTAAGTGTTGAGGAGTATATTGAATTACCAGAAACACAGTTATTATTAACTCAGGATAATAGAACAGAAAAAGTTATATCAGCACTTCCTAAAATTTTTGGATTAATAAGTAATTTAAGTCAACACGCTGCTGCTTATGTAATAGCTCCTAAATCGACTACTGAATTTTTACCCACAACATTTGTATATAATAAAAAAACAGAAAAAATGGAACAATTAACTGCATATACATATGTTGAAGCTGTTGGATTATTAAAAATGGACTTCCTTGGGTTACGTTCTATGACTATAATACAAGAAACTATAGATACTATTAATCAAAGAAAGCAAACAAATTTAACAATAGATAAAATTTTAGACAAAGCAATTACAGATATAAATGTATATAAACATTTACAAGCAGGTAATACTGAAGATTGCTTCCAACTAGGATCAGCAGGTATGACTGATGTAATTACTAAATCATTGTTAGATGTTAATAGTTCTATAGGAAAAGAGAAAGCTTTATCAGGGGATTTCTTTTCAAGATTAATTGCTTGTATATCTATGTATCGACCAGGGCCACTTGCTTATATTCCAGATTTCATTGAAAATGCTTTAAATCCAGAACATATACATTATGAATTTGAGGAATTAAAACCTATTTTAGAGAAAAGTTATGGATTATTAATATATCAGGAATCTATAATGCAAATTTTACAAGAAGTAGCTGGGTTTTCTTTAGGTCAAGCAGATATAGCCAGACGTGCTATAAGTAAGAAAAAAATTGAGGACTTAAAAAAATTAAAATCTAGTTTTATATATGGAGATGATAATATTCAGGGCGGAATAAAAAAACTTAATTTGACAGAAGGAATTCTAGAAAAATTATGGTCGGATATTGAAAGTTTTGCATCATATGGCTTTAACAAATCACACGCAGCAGGATATGCTCACGTTACTATAATAACAGCATTTCTTGCATATCATTATCCATTGGAATTTGCAGTGTCAAATTTAAATCATCCGAGTGGTAATCAAGATGATGCTATTGGTTATTTATTGAATATATATAAAAAGAGACAATTGAAAATAAAACCTGCGTCTATAAATTTATCAAAAGATAGATTTTCTGTAAAAGATGACTATATTTTATTTGGATTTGAAGGAATAAAAGGATTGGCATCTTATTCTAGAGCAATATATCAAGAACGTTCAAAAGGTCCATTTAAGGATTTACAAGATTTCCTAATTCGTATGTCTAGAGATAGTGAAAAAAGTATTACTAGAGGTGTTGTTACATCATTAATTTTTTCAGGGGCTATTGATGAGTTTATTGGAACTAGAAAAGATAAATTTGATGCTATTGAAAAAATATCAGATATATTGTCTTTATTTAAAAAAGAGAGAAATACAGTATTTGAAAAAGAAACAGATTTATTAGGAAATTATTTAGATTTCAAAGGTAACTATTTTAGTAAAATTGAAACATTATTAAAAGAAAAAGAATATACAGGATTCTTTATTTCAGGACATCCTGTAGATGATTATGATTATTTAACTAAAGATTTAAATTATTATGAAATAAGTGATATTAAAGATTTGAGTGATGGAACTATTGTTGAAATTTTAGGTATTGTAAATAAAACAAGAAAAATAACTACTAAAAATAACGACCTAATGATGTTTGCTAATTTATCAGATAAAACAGGCTCTATTGATACTGTAATATTCCCAACTGTATACACATTATTTTCTAATTCAGTGAAGAAAAATAAAATTTTAGTATTATCAGGAACAGTAGAAAATGGTAAAATAATAGTTCAAACTGTTAGAGATGTAGAAGATATTGTATTTTCTACCAAAATAGATCACGTTCAACTATTATTATCAGAAGATAAACAAATAGCAAAACAACAGATTGAAAACGTCCTTATGTCTATTACTAATCTAACTAAAGATTCTGTAAAACTAAGTTATGTGTTTAATCAGCAAGAAATTTTCAGTAGTAAACGATTAGGTGATTTTTATATTGATATAAATAATACAAATATAAAAAATATTAAAGAAATTATTGGATCAAAAAATGTTAAATTTATTTGGAAAACTACTTTAGTAAAAAAAGATAATTAAATTAACTAATTAATAAAAATTAATATCCTATTTATACTAAAAATATAGGTAGGATATATTTACTATTATGCTATAATAAGTAAATAATTATTGATAATACAGGAGGAATTATGAAAAGGATAAAAACTCAAATACAAAAATTAAATGCACTAAAAAATGATCCATATGAATTACAAAAAATATTATTGCTAGGAAATAAAGAACAAACTGAGTCAGATATATTAGAGAGATTTAAATATTTTTATACAAAAGATAACTATAAATTTAGAGATGCTCATATAGTGCAAACAGGTCAGATTGTGTTGGATTCAAGTGGCCATATTATAGAAAAAATTAAGAATTATACTGAGACTCAAAGAAACAATAAACGTACTCAATATATTGAATCTTTACGTGTATTTTCTGAAAATTTAGAAAACTTATTAAGAAGTAAAATTGCCAAAAATAGCAAAGATATAATTAATGATCTATTAATTGTAGAAAAATTAGTATTATTAAAAAATAAAGTATTTAACGATTTTGATTTTTCAGAAGATAATATAAATAAATATTCAGATGAGGAATTATTGTATTTATCAACACGTTTACACGATACTCTTAAAAATATAAATATTTATACAATTAAAGAAATTCAATCACTTGCATTGTTTAAACCTGTAAATTATTCTGGAGTAATATATTTTGATCCTAAATCAACAGAAGGTCCATCATTTAATGCACTTGAAGGTAATGAAGAAGAAGCTGTAACTAGAGTTATTAGTATTTTTTCTAGAATGATAAAAAACAATGATGAAATAGTTCAAAAAATTAATTTAAGAGCTTTAGAAAATGCAGTGAGGGTTACAAAAAGATTAGAAGGTGATAAAGGGAATTTATTACAGGTATATTATTTATTAAGTAATGTAGACAACAAAGGAAAAGATATTGTAGGTTTATTAGAAAACACAATAAAAAACAATGAATTAAAGGTATTTTTCGAACAACAATATTTTCCATCTATTGGTAATTATGAAGATTTTATATTTAATCCATATTTAGCTACTAGAAAAATCCGAGAATTACTATTTGAAATTATAGAAAATCCTGATTTATATAGAATTTTCTCTCCAACTAAATTAAATAATACAATTGATTTTTCTAGTATTATTAAATATGGAGATAAACTTGTAGTATCTACAAATGTAGGTGCATCTAAAAGGATTGAAAATGTATTAGGACAATTTTTTATTCATAGAATTCAAGAAGAATTATATAAACGCTTTAATACTATGTCACAAAATAAATTAGTTCCTATTGAATTATATATAGATAGAGCTAGTGAATTCATTGATGATTCTTTTGGTAGTTTATTAGGAAAACAATTATCATTAACATTTACTGCGTTAATCGCAGATAATGATTATTCTGCTTTTAAAAAAGATAATAGATCACAATTACAAACTACATTATTAGCATTAATTAGAGACGTTTATAGGTTTGTGAATAAAAATACAACACGTTAAATTTAATTTGATATATAAAATAAAAAAAGGATAAATTATTTCATCCTTTTTTTATTTATAATTATTTGTTAGAAACAATAGTATATTCAACTTGTTCATATCCTTTAGGTAATAATTCTAGTTTTGACGGATTAAACTGTCTAATATCCATAGCTTCTGTATCAAAATATAAAAAGTAATCACTAATTGATTCTTCAGAAAAATCGGACACTTCTTTATCTAAATCAAATAATTCAGATAAATATAGATATGACAATTCTGGTAGATAATCTTTTACACTATCAATATTAATTGTCCCTCTTGATACTCGTAAATCACCATTTTTCTTTTTATAAATAAATTCAATTTCACCTTTTGCTGCTGAAGAAATAAAATAAATAAAATTATCTATTTGTTCTTCTGTAAGTTTTTTTTTATAAGAATCAATATTAATTTTTAACATATTTATAACCTTCTTTCGTAATAATTTTTTATACAATAATTATAGTCGATTAAATCATTGATTTTTAGACTAATTCAATTTCATAAAACGTTGTATGACTGCCATAATCTATTTTAATTTTATCTGGTTGTAATTGTAGGATTCTAAAATAATACCACTCAATTTCTAATCTTGCTAATTCTTTCTTTATTTTATCTATAACTTCTTTTTCTGAATTATATGTACCTAAATCGTCAATACTATTATCAGGGAATAATACAGTTAATTTATATTTTTTATTATCATTATTTTCTAAAAAATTCATCTTTATTCCTCCTTGTATAAATAATTATAACATAATAATAACTGAATGTCAATAAAAAAAGCTAAAATAATAAAGATAATAGGAGGATTTTTTATGCAAAAAATATTACAATATAAACATATAAAATATACAATAATAGCAATGTTTTTACAATTAATATTTTTTATACTTTATTTCTATAAATTTTTAATGGTTAAATATAGTATTTCAAATTTACTACCAATTTCAACTGTTAAATTACCAATATACTTTGCATTATTTGGTCTATTAGCATTTGGCTTTACTGTATTAGCTAAAGAAGAAGAAAGTACAAAATTAAAAAAAATAAATTTTTTCACAAGAATATTTATTCTAGCTCTTAGTGTTATTTACATAATTGCATCATTGTTATTTACAAAATTAATATCTATTGGTATATACATCGCTTTAGTTGTATTAATTATTTATACAGCTGTAATATATTTTACTCAAAGAGATAAATATACAAATTATCTTGAAGAAATTGTTGAGGAAGATATGGATATAAAAACTATCGATTTAAAACCAGGTGATTGTCCATTAGGAGAAATTTTAAAAAGGAATGTTGATGCTGACGGAAAACCTTATCCTGATCAAGATGATTTTATTCCATCTGGAATAAAGGGGGTTCTTCCTCTTCAAGATAGATTTATGCACTTATTAGTTCTTGGCCCAACAGGGTCTGGTAAAACATCACAAACATTATTACCTGCTGCATTAGCTGATTTTACATCAGATAGTTATAATTTCGGTGATATTAAAGTTGTACAAACAGGGCAGATAGTATTAGAACCTAAAGGTGACTTTGCTAAAGCTGTTTGGACATTTGGTAAAATAAAGAAAAATGATAAACGTAAAAATTATATGAAATTTTTATTGGATATTCCAGATTATTTAGAAGAACGTATTGCTTCATTTAGAGCAGATAGACAAAAATTTTTAGTATTGAAAAATGGTCAAGAATTAAGTAAAGATGAAGAAAGATTGTTAAATAAAAATCAAGAATTAATATCAAGTGGTAAGGTTAATTCTTTAGAAACTGAAAAACAGATCGATGTTCATTCAAGTGTTCAAGAATTATTGAAAAAAAGAGATGGTGGTGTGTTAAGTGAAGAACAAGAAAAAGAATTAGAGTTAATAGAAAAAAATCTAAAAAAATTATTAACGATAAAAAGAGAGTTACCAAAATATATAGAGTTTTCATTTGACTTTTTAAATCAAATGACGACATTTGCTTTGTTTAGATATGCAGCTCTATTAAATGATATGATTGCTAATCCTAAAGATTTAACAAAAGAATATTGGCAGTTAATTATAGACCAAGATCCAAATGAGGAACGAGATGTTGTATTATTATTCGACCCACAAAATAAAAAATCACCATACTTTAATCCTATGTTTGGTGAAGAAGCTGCAGTTGTAGGTAACGTAACTTCCACTTTAACATCATTTATGGAAGGAAGTAGTCCTTTCTTCGTAAATATGGCGAGAACTACAGTTCAAAATGCTATAAAAGTAGCAAAAAGGGTGTATGGTAATGACGCTAATTTAATTCATATTAATGATTTACTTATGAATAATAATTCTCGTGGAGAAGAAATTATAAGATTATTAGATACAGTTGATACAACAATGATTCAAGCTAATGAAAATAAAGATTTAAAAACATATTTTTTAAATGATTATTATTCTGGATTAAAAGGTTTGAAAAATGCTACAAAAACATATGAACATACATCAGGTATTCGTTCTATTTTAAATAACTTATTAGATAATGAAAATGTTCGTAGAGTACTTTGTCCACCACCAGGAATTGGTACCGATTTAAATTTTGATGAGATATTAAAGACTGGTGATAAAATTGCAATTTCTACAGCTACTGGTGGTTCTGATATGGTTAACCGTATGTTAGGATCGTTTATAATATTACAGATACAAACAGCTATTTTTAATAGAACTGGTAATGAAAATACAAGGACTCCTATGATATTATCAATAGATGAAGCACACGAATATTTAAATGATTCATTTGATAGTGTATTTTCAAAAGGACGTTCTTATGTAGTATCAGCAGTAATTGCTACACAAACATTAGGATTATTTGCTGGTGGTGAAAATTCAAAACTAGTTTCAAATATTAAAGCCAACTCTAGAAACTTAATTGCTTATCCTGGATTATCATCAATTGATATAAAATTCTTAAATGAAAAATTTGGTGAGCGTTCAGAAACTACAATTGATCGTTCTATTTCACAAGAAGTACAGGACGATCCGTCTAAGCTCCAAGATATAAAATCAGCTATTGGATTAGGTGGAGAGGGTGGTGGTTCTGGGCCACGAGAAACAGTAAAAGATGTTACTAAGTTAGTAAGTAGATTTACTAAAGACCAATTACTATTTGGTGTAAACGTTAGAACTAAAAAAATAAATGCAAATAATGGATTCGGTACTATTATATATCAATTAGTAGTTAATAAATCCCCACAAGTTCCTACAGCGGCTAAGATTGAATATATACCATATGAAGTAAAAAAAGAATCTGATAAAATAATTGCATCATATGATAGTCTATTATCTGAATTTAATCAAAGTGTTGAAAAAGAACAAGAAGCTAAATCATTAACAGAAGATCCATTAAAAAATGAGAGTGATTTCAATGAAAAATCATTCAATAGTTCATTAAATAAAAAAGTAACTAAAGAATCTGATCCAAAAGAATTTGCTCGAGATTTAGAAAAAAATCAAGTTCAAGATATAACTGAAGAATTTGTTACAAGTGATGATTTTGCTGATATAACAGATTTTGATATGTCTACAGAAAATTTAGATGATATAGATTTTGATGAATTTAAATAATTAATATATGAAAATAACAGGTATTAGATAAAAGAATACCTGTTATTTTATTGACAACCCCTAAGTTATTATGTTATAATATATTTATGAAATTATGAATTTTAATACAAGGAATTTTTTAAAAGATGATTTTAATTAGAATTATTATTTTTATAATAACTATGTTATTGTTCGGTATTTTGATTGTAGAAGTAAAACAAAAACAATCACCCAATTATAAACCTGGTATTCTATTTTGGTTGGTCTGGTTTATATTTTATGCAATAATATATTATATTATTTAAATTTATTATAAATTTTTTACAAAGTGAGGTTAACATATGGAAAAACTTAATGAGCAAGAAAATAATAAGAAAAAAGAGGGTACAGAAAATAAAATTTTTTCAGATAAAGTATCTGCTTTTTTAACAGAATTAGTTTATCCAAAACCGTATACGCCTCCAACTAGGATTTATTCAGATGTTGTATTATCAACATTTCAAGTAGATCACTGGATGCAAATGTTTTATGGTGATCCAGGACTTGGGAAAATAAAAACTGTATTTAGGTTGCTAAATTATAATTCAGATCCTGAATCCCAAAAGCGAACATATTATTTTAAAGAAGGCTGCTATTATAAAATTATTATGTCTGATATTTTATGTACGATAGAATCGTTGTTTTCTGGTAAAGAAGATGTCAATGATCTTCTAAGTACAACATTTATTATTAAAGGATTAAATTTCACAGAAAATTATACTAATAATGAATATTTATTATTCTTTAGTGGCTTAGAGAAAATTAGGGAAAAATATCCATTTTTTAATATAGCTTGGGTGTTAGATACCAATGATTTTTTAAGTTTTAATAAATTCCAAAATATTACTAATAAATTTTCAATTACAAATTTAAATCCAATTTCAAGAGAAAAACATAATCTGTTAGAAAATTTAAAAATTTCAGAATATTGCTATAGAGAATATTATCCAGGAGTATATGATCCTAATTCTACTATCGGAACAGATCATTTAATTCACATCATAGAAGAAGTTATTTTGAATTTTAGTTTATGGAATAATAATATTTTATTAAATTCAGAAAAAATATTAGATAAAGTATTAATGTTAAATGCAGGGTATGCAAACTCTAGAAATGATAACGTAGATAGATTATCAGAATTAATATATAAATGTGTTGAAGATTTAATTGATAAAGAACGTTTAGAAAATGAAGAAATAGAATATACAATTATTTCTAAAAATATTTCAAAAATATTAAAAAATGAAATTGTAGGGCAAGACAATATTATTGATAAAATAGCTCAAGATTTTGAAATTGCTGAAGCAGGATTAACACCAAAAGAACAACCTTTGTATAGTTGTCTTATTGTCGGTGATTCTGGAATTGGTAAAACTTTATTTGCTAAAACTTTATCCAAAGGAGTTTTTGGTAAAAATAATTTACTGCGATTGGATTGTGGTGAATTTAAATCAGTTGAAATGACAACTACTAAATTATTTGGTTCAGCACCAGGATATGTTGGATATGAAAATGGTGGTGTATTAACAAATTTTGTTGAGCAAAATAAATTTGGTGTGATTTTAGTTGATGAAATTGAAAAAGCTGATAATTCAGTTCAAGATTTGTTTTTACGTATGCTAGATACAGGTGCTTTTACTGATACAAAAACAGGTGAAACTATTTCTTGTGAAGATTTTATTTTTATTTTTACAAGTAATGCGAATACCAATATTCATAAGCAAACTGGATTTGTTTTAGAAAATATATCAATTGTAGAACAATTAAACGGTACATTTAAACCTGAATTTTTATATAGATTTGAAAATATTTTCTTATTTAATAAATTAACAAAAGATAATTTATTTGTAATTGGACAAAAATGTATTGAAAAATCATTGTATACTGCATATGAAAAAGGGATTGATGTTTCTATTTCTAAGAAAGAAAAAGATTCACTAATTAATAATATATTAAAAGACCCTCAAGTTCTTAATGGTCGTCAAATAAGTAAGTTGGTTACTAGAGAAATAAATAAATTAATCGTAAAAAATATAAAAAAGAAAGCTATTTAATATAGCTATCTTTTTTGTATAATTAATAAATATGAAATAATAAGGTGGTGATTTTTGGTGAAAATATATTTATTTTTAGATTTTAAAACAACAGGTAAAATTTTTATAAAAAATACTAAATATAAAAAAGAATATTTATTACAATTAACATTTAAACTATATGATTCTAAAATAGAAAAGATATTAGAAGAAGGTGATTTTTATGTTAAATATTCAAATGAATTTTTAGAGGAATTTAAAGAAAATATGACAGTCGAAAATTTAATAACTTATAGTGAATCTGGACTGTTAAAAAAATTAGAAACACCATTAACCACTACAACTATTCAAGGGATTGACTTATGTCTTTTTAATATATTAAAAAAATATAATCACTTAAAAATCATTTTAGTTAGTGATTCTTTTAGAAAAAGTAATATGAATATTCAATCTTATTTAGAAATAACTTTTAAATTACTAAATTTTTCAATATTAGATATAAAATCTCTTGAATATTTTTTTAATACTATAGATTTTGATATTAATAAATATAGTGAATCTGAATACTATTCATATAATAATATTGATAAAACTGTAAGGAAACTTAATACCTTAAAGATGTTTTTTAAAAATTTAATAAACTAAAAAAGAAGAAGTTATATACTTCTTCTTTTCTTTATTTTATTAACGAATATATACATCTAAGTGATTTCCAAATGTTCCTCTATCGTATATTTTTCCTTTATAACCGAATGGTGTATCATATACAGTACCTTTTGGTGCAGATCCAGCAAGAACAATATAACCATCACCATCAGATACATAACCATCAGCATTCACGTGTCTACCTGGAATTACTAATCCACCACCTGGTAACACACTTTGTGAATAATAAGTGAACTTATAACCACCCCAATTTATTACTCCTGAAAACATAAATTGAGATAAACTATACTGTTTTGTTGTTGAACTATTAGTTGTTGATACAGGTTCTTCTCCTGTATTAACTGGAGCTTGTTGACTTGTATTTACAGAAGTCGAATTGCTAGTTGATACTTGTTTATCATTTGATGTTTTATTTTTTTTTGCTTTTTCTTTTTCAATCAAATCATTTTCTATTTTTTTGAGAGTCTTTAATGTAACACCTTCTTTTTCAATCTCCTTTTTATAATCATCATTTTTAACATTTTTTAGTAATTCTTTTATTTTTTTAATATGATTCTGTTTTTCTTTACTTAACCAACTATCTGATTTAATTTCAGCATTATGAATATTTGTTGTATTTTGTATTAAAAATGAATTTTGTGCTTTAACTGTACTTAATGTAGTAGTAACACCTAACAAACCAATTGTTGTGACAGTTAATATTTTTTTTATCATTTAGAAACCACCTCTTTTATTTTGTTATTATTATTTTAGCATAGTAAGTATTAATTTTCAAGGTCAAAAATATTTCAATTTTATTACAAATACAATAATAAAATATTTAACTGTATAAAAAGAAGAATAGATTATTTTAATCTATTCTTCTATAAACGTTCTGCTTTCGATACCCCGTCTTTTCCTTGCTCTATATAATATACATTATCAATTAAATTAGGTAAATATTCTCTCTCGTGCGTAATTACTATACTTTGTTTTTCTAAATATTTAGTCAGTAATTTTATAGCTTCTGCTACTTTTTCACTATAACTTTCTGAAACCGCAGGTGTTGGTTCATCTAATAATATCATTGCTCTATTATCAGATAATAGTTTAGATATTGCAATAAAAAAAGATAAAGAAACAATATCTCTTAAACCACCACCTTCATTGTCTAAATTTATAATCTCAGTATTTAATCCTATATTTTTTTTAATATATACATTAGCTACTGGACTCCCTGCTTTTTCTTTTAGTTCAATTTCAATAGAATATGAATCACCGAATATTAACTTTAATATTTCAGAAACAGATTCTTCTAAAACATTTTTACCTTTTTCCCTGGCAAAATCTGTAGCTTTATCTATTAATCCTTTTGCCATTAATAATTTTTCTGTTTCTTTATTTAAAATATTATGCCTATTCTCTTTTTCAAATAACAGATTAGTTAGTATTTTTTTATTTGCCAAATCTTCTGTATTCTTTTCTATTCGTCTGGCTAATTCTTCTGTAATATTCATTATTATAATTCACCACCTTCAGTACTTATATATATATTATCATAAATTACGTAAGGAGTCAAATGAAATGTATAGTAACTATAATTATTGTATATAACAAAAAATGAAAGAAGGATGAAAGTAGGTGCATATTATGCAAGAGATTATTACAAAATCTAAAACATTAGAAATGTTGGATTCATTAAATATTAAATATATTGTTAAAAACAATATTGCTTCACTAGTTGATCACGATTCACTAACAATTCAATTAACAGGCAAATATGCTGAATCTTGGAAACGTTGGAGTACAGGTGACTATGGCAGAAATCATATTGATTTATTAATATATTTAAATAAAATAGGTCAAATTTCTAATGAAGAAATTGATAAAATTAATAAGGAGGATTTAAGCGGTAAAAAAATTGCAGTAAAAAGAGTAGAAAAATACAATTATAAAGAAGAGGTCACTAATCCAAATACTTGGAAAATAAAAAATTATTTAACAAATAAACGATTTTTATCAACTGAGATTGTAGACCTTTTTATTAGAGGAAATAAAATTGTTCAAGATGGTCGAGATAATTTAAGATTTCATTTTTCTGATCTTCTTACAGATCAAATTATTGGTGCAGAAATAAGAGGGTTAGAAAAAGTAAACGGAAAAACCCTTAGATATATTGCTACAGGTTCTGAAGGATATTTTTATATAAAGACAAGTGATTTTATACAAAACATTGTTATTTTAGAAGCTCCAATTGATGTGATGTCTTATTATGAATTAGAAAGATTATCTGATGATATTCAAGAAAATAGTTTCTATAATTTTCCCAAAAAAAGACCAAATACATTGTATTTTGCATTATCTGGCTCTGGTTCAAAAATAGAAAAAGCTGTTCAGCATTTAGAGATTGTAAAAGTTATAAATCCAAATGTGAATATTATTGTTGCAACCGACAATGATGAAGCTGGTGAATCGGTATACAATTTTTTTAAAAGTAATAAATATTCAACTTATAATTTAATAAGAGAATTACCAAACAAAGGTGATTATTATTATGAAAATTCAATTCCTAAAATTATTAAAGATTGGAATGATCTATTAAAAATATTTAAAGAAGAAGATTAAAGTTCTTCTTCTTTTTTGTTTATTTTCACATTAAAATATTTATGCTAGAATATAATAAATAAGAAATATTATATGGATGGAAAAATGGAATTAACAATTAATAGTATACAAGAACGAACATCTTATTTTAAGTTATATAAATGGTTGTTTGTAATTGTTTTTATAAATTTAATAGCTGCTATTTTAAAAGAAGGTACGGAGGTCTTTGTTTATGCATTTGGTTTTCAACTGATTGCTTTGATATTTTTTATAGCTTTTGAAAGGAAAGAAATTGCAAAAGAAACTAATCAAGTATTAAAAAAATTAATTAGCAATGATATCTTTGAACATACGCATACTCATAAAGAAAAACTTACAAAAAATGAACTAGAAGTTTTAGACACACTCCACGGGCATAAATTAGAAATCAAAATTCCTAAATTTAGAAGAGGAAAGATTTATATAAATATTAATAAAATACTAAAAAAACATAAAAATGTAAATTCAGTTATTTTTAAAACAAAAAAACACACTAATAAATCAAATAAAATTTTATCTGTTATAGAAATAGAACAAATAATATATGATGAATATAACAATATATTAAATTCTGAATCTATTTTTTATCTACAAACATATGAAAGAATTGTCAGATTATATAAAACAGCATAAAACAAATATAAAAATATTTAAATATTCAAGTATTTTTTCTGTGTTTTTAATACTTTTATCTTTTTTCGTTAAAGAACAATTAGGATATTTAATATTGCTAATTCCAATGTTGCTTATTTTTTTATATGGAATTAAAGTTGAAAAAGCTAGATTAAAAGAAGATCAAAAAGCTTTAACTGATTTATTGCTAAAAGAAAATGATTATAAAATAAAAACAGATTGAGTTTTTTAACGCACTCAATCTATTTTTATTGACTTTTTCACAAAAAAATGTTAATATAAAAATATAAGAAAAAAAAAAATAAAAAAAATATATAATTAATTTATAAAAAACAATAAACGAAAGAAGGTAACAATTATGACAAAAGAATTAAATACACAGGAAGCAGTAGTAATGGATTTTTCAGAACAAAAATATTTCACAAAATTACAAGAAGAAATGGACAAGAAAAATTCAGAAATCACATCTCTTAAAATTTCTAATACTAAAACAAAAAATGCATTAGATAAGAAAACAAAAGAGAATATGGATTTACATAAACAGTTAGCTGAACTTGAAGAAAAACTTGCCAATAAAGATAAATCTGAAGCTGAATTAAAAGCAGAAATTAAACAACAATTATCTAGAGAAAGTTTTGATAATGCAGTAAAAGCAGTTGCTGAATATGAAAAGAATGAACGTAAACGTATTAGTGCAGAATTAAAAGAATATGCTGAAGAGAAAAAAGCAGAAATTAATAATGTTTACGAAAAAGACATTAAAGTCGCTACTGAACAATTAGAAAAACTTCAACAACAAACTGTTGAGTTAAATAATTTTAGAAATTCTACTGTAAGTCAATTAGTAGAATTAAATAAAGTCTTAACTGGTGGTGTTGAAAAAATCGCTAAAATTGAACAAGAAGACTAATACTTTAAAAGCTATCAATTAGATAGCTTTTTTATTATATATATGCTATAATAAGTAAAATAATGATTTAAATATGGAGGGGACGCTATTGAACAAAAATAGTTTCGATCAAGAGGTTGGTCAAGGTAGTCAAGGAACAAATACTAATCAAGATTTAGCCTCACAACAAATGCAACAACAACAAGCTCAACAATTCAATTCAGCAAAGAATGGTGGAGCTAAAATCGTAAATAGAATGCGTGGAAAAAATTCCCCTACGGGTGGAGCAGGAAAAAAAGCTTCCGAATTAGCTGGAAAGGCTACAAAAAAAGTCACACAAGCGACATCAAAAGCAATTAAAAAAATAGGCGGTCAAGTAGCAGGTAAACTTGGTGGTGCTATGATTAAAGTAGCAGGACCATATATTATTGCTGCAGTTGGTGGTTTTACAGGGATTGCATTGGCAGCCCAATTTGCTGGTGTTGTAGTAGATAACGAATACTCAAGAAATTCAGATGCTAACTATCAACATAGTGATAAAGATGAAGGAAATAAAGTAATGAATACAAACGTTGGTTCAAAAGGAAATGTATATTACAATCCAGAGAATAAACGTTATGAATTTGTACGTGGGAAAATGCCGACAGAAGCTAATAAACTATATTATGTTTACTATGCTGTAATGGCTAATCAATCACGTTGGTTTGTTAATTATGAAAAACAAGAAGGTTTAGTTCCTGGAAAAGATGGTGCTGGAACTAAAGATAATCCTTATTTTAAACCAGTAAAAGCACCAAATGATAAAGTAAAATATACATTAGATGGTTATTTATTTAACCAAAACGTTTTAGATAAGGTTGGTTTACGTCCAATTAATGCTGGAGAAAAATTAACTATAGATAAATTAATAGATGAAAAAGCAGCGAAAGCTGTTCGAAAAATATCATTAAATGTAAATTTAGTCTATTATTTAAACTCAACATTAAATGGTGCAAATCTTGGTACAGGAAAAAACCAAATGTTTTTTGCTGAACAATTTATAAAACCAACTTATCACGATGAACTATATAATTTTAAAGCTCTTACAGAATATCGAGATATGACTGCTGATGAGAAAGAAAAATATAAATCAAAAGCTCACGGTGGTGGTGCTGATGGAGAACTAGAAAAAGAATTTCAATCCAAATATGAAAAATGGGGTAAATATTTGGATGAGCAAAATAAAGCTCGTGGTGGAAATAATGGCTCTGGTGGTGATGGCTCTGGTGGCGATGGCGGTGATGGTTCTTGGGACGGTTCTGGATCTGGTGGCGGAGGCTCTGGCGGTGGTAATACTGCTCCTGCAAACGCTGATGGGATAGATGATCCTATACTAAAAAAAGCCGTAGAATGGGGGCTTTCTAAGACGAATAAAGGAATTGGATATTCATCTCCAGAAGGTCGATTAGGTCCAAACACATATGACTGTTCTGGATTTATCACAACAGCATTAGATGAAGCTGGGTTCGGTGGAGTAAAAGGTTTAAGTACTGTAGGTATGCTACAAGCAAGTAATGCTCTAGGACAAAGTGGTACTAAATTTAAGCAAGTAGATTTAAATACTGCTAAAAAAGGAACTATTGTTGTAGTCGGTGGTTTAGAAGGTGCTGGCCCTTATGGGCACGTATTCTTTTTATTAGAAGATTTCCACGGACCAACAACTAGGATTTTAGACTGTAATGGTGTACAAGGGGTTTCACAAACTAGTCAATTTCAATATGGAACAGGAGTTCCAAATCCACAACCAATTGCATTAGTACCTGGCCAAGGCGATCCGAAGAGTGGTGGCTCAAGTGATTCTGGTGGGGGAGACGGTGGTGTAAGCCACGGGACAGCTCACAATACTAGTGGTGATTATTCAATGGAAACTCCTAATACATATAAAGATAAAATTTCTACAGGTAAACTTGAAGCTCAATCGAGAGTGTTTGATCCTTTATATAATCCAACAATTATTAATAATGTAGCAACAAAAGAAACATTAAACTTTAATGTTTGGAGAGAAGGAGATTTTTACTTAGGGGAAAACTCTGTAAAATTAAACAAATATTTAGATATTCAAAAATTCGCTGCTAATATAGGTAATAGTCAATTTAAACCAAATGGGGGACCAATTAGAGATTCAGATGGTAAAGCTAAAGAACCAGATGACAATAAATTATATGATTACTATACATATCGTACACATATTGTTCAATGGAGTTTATTAAATAAAATTAATCCTGCCTTTGTAGTGGCGGCAGTAGATGCATTTTCACACCATAGTACTCGAGACTTTTTAGGAAATAAATTTAATTTCCTTGAAGAAAATTCAGCAGTTGAATTAAATGGTAAAAAATCTAGTGGTTCTGATTCAAAATCAGATAAAGATAATAAAGATAAAGACAAAGATAATAATAAGGACAAGGAAAAAGATAAAGAAAAAGAATCTGAAAACAAAGAAAAAGACGACAAAAATAAAGACAAAGACAAAGATAAAAAAGATAAGGATAAAAAAGAAAATGATTATGCTGATCCTGGTAATTATGGTGCGGATTATTATAGTTTAAAAAACAAATATAATAGTGTTGGGGCAGGAATGCGAGCTGTTATAGATAAATTAAAAGCTGATGGAAATGATGATTTGAATTTTGATCAAAATATGGCTAAAGAAAAATTTGGATGGTCTGATATTCAATGGCAAATTTATCAAGAAACATTCCAAAAAGTAGGTGGACACGGAAAAATAAAAATGGAAGACGATGATGTAAAAGATGTCCGATTATATACATATAACGGAACAGGACCTACAGATAAAAAAGCCCTTGGAGTTATTGCTATCGATGGTGAAACAGATGAAACTAAAATAGACGGACATAAAAAATATTATAAAAAATCTGTATATACACCACACGGTCCAGTAGCTGTTCCAAACTCATCAAATGGATCAAAATATGCTGTAAAACGTGATGATTCTGGTGACAATGTAGAAATGACTACTGGTGTATGGGACCACGGACTTGGTTCTATTTTTAAAATAGCAAGAATGGAATATGCTGCTTATGAAATAGGAATTGATAAACACGGAGATTACTATGTTGTAAATAAAGATGGTCTTATGGGTTGGTTTTTCAATACTAAACAATTAACAAAAGATACACAATACCAAATTTTAGGTGTTACTACACCTTTTGGTACAATTAATCTTGGAAATAAAATATATGAAAGCCAATATGAAATAGAACAAGTTATTGAAAAACTTAAAAAAGGTGGTAAATTGACAGGACAAGAAAAAGCTATTTTAAACAAACATAGAGAACCTCATACAATTAAAGTAAATGGTAAGCAAGTTAGTGCAGGTGCTAATAACTTTTTAGTATCTACAAAACCAATAATTGAAGAAGAACCACCATTAGAAGATTCAAATGGTGCTCAATATATTATTGATTATTTACAACACTATGAATCTTGGATTCCAAATATTACTGAGAATAAATTAGATGTTGTTCAACGTTGGAAAGCAATGAATGATGCTAATGCTTCTACACAAGAAGCTCAAAATAAAGTAGCTAGTATATTTGCTTCATTAATTAAAGATAATTCTGGAAGTAATGATTCGCTAGGAGAAAGCACTGCAGGTGGAGCAACTGGTATTTCATCAGAAGAACAAGATAAAATTGCAAAAGAAATATTTAAAGTATTGACAGAAGAATATGGTTTCTCAGGTGAAGCTGCATCGGGTGTACTTTCTTATGTAAAAAGAGAATCAAGCTTTGTTCCAACAGCTCAAAACCCTGGTGGTGGGGTAGCTGGTTTATTCCAATGGGGTGGATTTAGTAGTGGTCTAAATGGAAGTCGTATTACAGCAGAAGGTTCTATTAAAGCTGGGGATGTAACAAGTTTAACTGTTGAAAATCAGCTTAAATTATTACGTTATGAATTAGAGCGTGGTTCTAGTATTACAAGTGGTTTTGAGAATCATCCTGGTGGAAGAAAAATGCCTTTTGAAGAAATTGGAAGATTAACTGACCCTGCTCAAGCTGCAATAGAATGGTCTTGGAGTTTTGGTGGTGTTACCAAAAATGACGCACAAACAAAAGTCGCTCAAATAAAAGCTGATGCAGACGCTTTCAATAAGCAATACAATACATCAAACGTCAAAGCTGACAGTAGTAAACTATCTAAAATTAGTAGTAAATCTGGTGGTGGCGGAGATGGTGCTGGTGGTTCATCAGCTCCAGGTTTAGGAAGTGATAGTTCTAGTAAAGTTCAATCTAACTGGGGAGATGGTAGTGGTTTTGCTAATAAAATCAATAACTTCCTAGATAGTGTTAGAGGATTAATCAATTCTATATTTGGAGGATCAGATTCTTGGGACCCAACAATGTTCGCCACTAAACCACAACTAAATGAAGAACATACTCTTTATGAAATGAAGGAAGATGGTAAAACTCCAACAGGAAAAAGTTATGGTAAAAAATCAGTTTATATTAATGGTGTTGATGCCTATAAGTGGAGTCATTTCGAGAATAAATTGAGTTCGGATAATGCTAATATGGTTGTACGTCAATTTGTAGCTGCTATGGAAACAAGAACTGATAGACCTGTATATTATGATGAAGTTTATGATACATTTACACCATATGAAATGTCTAGAATTATTGAAGAAAACTATAAATTACAAATGAAAGATTTATTTAAACCAACTGTTAATATAAGTAATACTGAGGAATTAACTGGTGGATCAGGTGCAGATTTATTTGATGGTGAATCAATTGCTGATTCAAAAATAGATAAAGCTTTTGGTTGGGTAAAAAAAGGTAATGATGTAGAATTTAATCCTGGATATACATTTAATAAAGGTGCTGGAACAAAAGTAAAAGCGTTAGAAAATGGTAAGGTTGTATTTGTAGGTAATACTGAATACGGAAAAACAATAATTATTCGAAGTGCTGGAAATAGACAACAATTAGTATATGCGGGATTAGGAAATACAAACTTTTCAGTAGATGATGAAGTTAATCAAGGTGATGTAATAGGAACTGTAGGTACTGATGGTAAATTATTTGTTGGTGGACTTCAAGCTGAATATGATGCATCAGGTGGTGTTCCAAAACGTCCAAATGATTTCGAAAATACAAATGGTTGGGTAGATATTTATGCTACTTTCGGAATACCTCGAACAAAAATGAATGAAGTTACAAGTAAAGCTAATGGTTATGATGCTAATAAATTTACAACATCTAAACCTTCAGCTAGTGATTTTGGGATAGATAACAGTATGTACATAACTATACAAATTGTATAGAATATATGCATATTGTTAGGAAAACCCCGCTTTTAATCGTAAGATTGAGAGTGCTTGAATTTAAAACTAAGAAACCCTAAAGACTTTGTTACTACAACGTAATCCAAAAGATAAGC
>QWCF01000140.1_pt1 | contig 32384 bp, 46 predicted proteins | sample 1972521 | NCBI WGS metagenome assembly QWCF01 (sample SAMN09866715, study PRJNA288562) | Human oral metagenome isolate term4_saliva, whole genome shotgun sequencing...
CCCGATTTCAACACGCTCCCCGGTCACAAATATTTCAAGCCGCTCAACAAGATTAGTGCTGACGCGGCGTTCGACGCTCTCGAAGCAATGGAGGAGAGCGGCTTCAAGGACAAGGCGGAAGACGAAATCAAGATCTCCGATATTCGCGGCATTATGAAGGTTGTTTTCACCGAGGAGTTCCTCGTCGACGTAGAGAAGTTCCGCAACGAGTTCTACACTGCTGAGAACGCCGACGATGCGGGTGTTCTTGCCGTGGCGTTCCTGGGTGTATTGGGAAAAGGCAAGCGCTAGAGGAGCTGTTCGAAGATAACCCCGACATGGTGGGCGACTTCCTCGCCCTCTACGGTCTGGACCCGCTCACCATGATCTGGGTGCGTGACACGCGGCCGGTGGAGTCGCTGATTCGGCGGCTTCGTTTTGAGGAGCGTTCGCTGTGGCGTGCTCGCCGTTTGGGTGGTGAGGAGCATTTCGGCTGGTCTATCGACCGGATGATTCTCGCTGTGATTGCTAACGCGGCGAACACGCGCAATAAGGGTAAGCCGTTGCGGGCGCGTGAGCGTATCGAGGCTCCGAAGGTTGTTGAGCGTGGCGAGAAGCCTAAGAAGCGTGGCGGTAGAGTAAATTGGGGCGCTATGGTGCCCCCGTCGATGAGGGAGGAGTAGGGCATGGCTAGTATTGGCAAACTTTCTATCCGTGTTTTCCCTGACACGTCACGGTTTAAGGCTGAGACGCGCGCTCAGCTGGCATCTATCCAGAAGCAGCTGAAGGTGCAGGCGGAGGTTCACGCTCAGGTGTCGCAGGCATCTGTGGCGCAGACCCGTCAGCGCCTCGCGGCTATCGGCCACGATATGAAGACCCACCTCACGGTGGATGCGAAGACCCGCGCCGCCTCCGCCGCGCTGGGTGTTTTGACTCGCCCGCGCACGGCGGAGGTTCGCGTCGTGCTCAAGGGCTTGGATGCGGCAACCGCCGGCCTCGCATCGCTGGCGGGCGGTAATATCGGCGCAGGGTTCGTGGAGCACGCAAAGAACGTAGCATCGAATTTCGACGCTATCGCGGCTAAGGCCGGCCTCGCGGCTACTCAGATTACGGCGATGAGCGCGGCAATGTCGGCTATGGCTGGCAACGCCGCCCTGGTCGCAGTTTCTATGGTGCAGATTACCGGCGCGGGCCTCGCACTACCAGGCATCGTAAGTGCATTCGCGGTCGGTCTGCTGTCGAGCGCCGATGGCCTGCACACGATTGCTATCTACCTTGATGAACTTGCCGGCGGCGGCGGTCGTTTCATGGATATGCTCTTGAATGCTCGCGTCGATGTCAGCAAGACGTTCTGGGGCGTCGCCAAGGCCGGGCTGGCGGATCTGTACACTACCGGCATCGTGCCATTTGTGGCAGAGTACCGCAGCCTCGCTGAGATTACAGGCGGATTCTGGAGCGCGTTCTTCTCAGGCATGTCTAACGGCATTACCGCTGTCGGTGGCATGTCCTCGCTGTTTGCACCGTTGCGCGAGTCAATTATCATCGCATCCCAGGGCGCGGGCGCGTTTGCTGAGGCACTGTTCCGTATCGGCGCTGTAGGCGGCGCGTACCTGCCGCGCATGGCTGAGGCGTTTGTCGGTCTGGCTGATAGTTTCCGCTCCTGGGTGACTGAGGCAGAGGCTACCGGACAAATCTACGAGTTGATTGACCGCGGCATCACTAACGCGAAGCTGTTCGGCGGCATCCTGCTTGATGTTGCAGGCGCTATCAACGGCATCGCTAAGGCCGCTGAAGCGGCTGGTGGTGGTGGTCTACAGGGGCTTGCCGCTGCGCTTGACGGCATCAATAAGGCGGTGAATGGCCCTCTGATGCAGGGCGCGCTCACAACCGTGTTTGAGGGCGCGTTCGCGGGCATGAAGAACCTCACGCCCGGCCTGTCGTCGCTCGCGGGCGCATTTGAACAGCTCGCACCGACCATTGGGCGGTCGATGGAGAAGGCTGGAGCGGTCGTCAGCATCCTGCTCGACGGCATCGCCCAGGCTCTACGCAACCCCGCCATCGCAGAGGGCGTGAACAAGATGTTCGATGGGTTGGTGAAGGCCGCTATCGAGCTTGCTCCGGCGTTCTCGGCGGCGGCACCTGCCGTTGGTGCTCTGCTGGGTGCTATTGGTGAGATTCTGCCTATCATGGCGCCTCTGGTGACTCAGATTGTGCAGGGCCTCGCCCCGGCGTTCGCAGATTTTAAGCAGTCGCTGGCTCCGGTGGTTGAGGTGCTCGCTAAGGGCCTGTCTGAGGCGTTGAAGGTCATTTTGCCGGTTGTGGCTGACGTGGTTAAGGCGCTCGCAGAGTTCATGCGGAATAACCCGCAGCTGGCGGCAACTATCCTCGCCGTGGTGGGCGCGCTGGCTCCGTTGGCGCCGATTATCGGCACCGTAGTGTCCATCATTGGCACTATCGTCTCTGTTATTGGTGGCGTGATTGGTGCTTTCGGTGCTATCGGCGGCGCGATTAGCGCCGCCGTATCGGCGTTTGGCACCCTCATCGGCGTGGCGAGCACCCTCGGTCTATCCATCTCTAGCGTGGTTCTGCCCATCGCTGGTCTGGTTCTCGGCATCGGCGCACTAGCCGCCGGATTCATCGCCGCGCTCGCCACCAGCGAGCAGTTCCGCAACGCTCTCGGTCAGGTCATCGGCGCGCTCATCGGCATCGTCGCCCCGATTATTGAGGCTGTCCTGCCCGCCCTCGGCCAGATCGCCGAGGGCTTCATGAACATGGTGAACACGGTCATTGCCGCGCTGGTTCCTATGGTCACTAAGGTTGTCGAGATTGCGGCAGCTGTCCTCGCCGCGCTAGTCCCTGTGGCTGAGTGGCTCGGCGAGGTGCTGGGTCCCGCGTTTGACTGGCTCGGCGGCGTCGTGAAGGCGGTGTTCGAGCTCATCGGCAAGATTATCGCTGATGCGGTGAACATCATTACCGGCATTCTGAGCTTTTTCCTGAGTGCGATTCGTGGCGATTGGGACGGTGCATGGAATGCGATTGGCGATATCCTCAAGACTGCCTGGAAGCTTTTTGAGGACGTTGTCGGCGGCGGCCTTTCTCTGCTGCGTGACGCACTCTCGAATGCTGGTAAGGCTATCGCGGACATCTGGAGCAATTTGTGGGGCGGTATCGGTGATTTCCTGCATGGAGCTTGGGAGGGCATCATCGGCAAGGTTAAGGAGGGCGCTGGGCGCGTTACCCAGTTTTTCCTGGATATGCCGAAGGACATTCGCCACGCCCTCGGTGACCTGGGAAACTTCCTCAAGGATTCGGGTGCCGCGCTTATCGGTGGTTTCATCAACGGCATTAAGGGCGCCGCGAATGGTCTGAAGGACGCGGTCAAGGGCGTCCTGGACGGCATCGCCGGCTTCTTCCCACATTCACCGGCGAAGGTAGGCCCCTTCTCTGGCCGCGGCTACACCACGCACAGCGGTAAGGCGCTGATTGGCGACTTTGCCGGTGCTATCCGCGCTGGTCGTGATCAGGTGGCAGATGCCGCCGGCTACGCCCTGAGCGGGGCGGATTTCAGCCCTAACGCAGGTTTCCAGATGGTCGGCACGCCCGTGCCGGCTACTGCAAACGCCCAGGTCGAGGGCGTTTCGACTGGAAATGAGGAGCTTACGGCTCTGCTGTCACAGCTGGCACAAACCCTCGGTAATTTGGAGCAGGTAGACTCGCGAGCCTTCCTGCAAATGAAGCGCGATGCGGAGAGGATTTTCTAATGACCGGATATATCGGCACCCCGGCGCGCATGCTCCCCCTGCTGTGGGCTGAGCCTGCGCCGGTGAAGCGCCCTACCCGCTACGCGATGCAGGAAGCTTCAGGCAAGCGCTGGGCATTCGTGTCCGCGCCCGCCTCAGCTCGCCGCCGCGAATGGACACTAGACATGACCGGCACCCAGCGCGAAATGCACCCGGTACTCCAGCTCGCCGCCGGCTATTTCGGAGACGGCCCCTGGTGGCTAGTAACCGACGAAGCAGCAATGACGAACGTACTCACCCCGGGCATGTCCATGCTGGAGGGCATCGCTAACGCCGGTGCCACAGACACGGCAGGCGGTGTGTCTGCCGTGTCCGTCGTCGGTGGCGCGGCAGTGACCATCGCTGACCTTGTGCCGGCTATCCCCGGCGAGCCCGTCACAGTGTCCGTGGATGCGTCAGGCGATACCGTCCTCACCGTCCAGCCCGTCAATGACACCGGGGCAAATGTCGGGTCACCACGAGTGGTGCGCGCGTCCGGCAAGCTCATGCAACGCATGCACGCGACTATCCCCGCATTGCCTGCTGGCGCTCGCGCCGTCAAAATCAAGGCTGAAGGCTATACCACCCTGGCGTGCCCCCAGGTGGTGTGGTCTGCTGAGCCGGCCGCATGGGATGTGGGTCTAGGCTCTGATTCTGTCATCATTGAGGAGTCAAGCAGCATTCACACGGGATTCGAGTTTTATACCCGCGACTGGTGGCGCACCATGTCGCTCACGATTAGGGAGGTCGGCTGATGCTCAAGGGCAATTACCAGCCGGGGCCGGTGATTGACGCTACCCTCCGCGTCTTCGTGGATGGGGTAGAGCGACCGCACCTGTCCGCGTCATGGGAGGGCAACACCTCTGGTGGTCTGCCGTCCTCACTGGTCGCGGCTGGCGATAACGTCTACTCGCGCACCGGGTCCATCGTGTGGGCTCCTGAAACTGCCGTAGTGGAGCACCCGCTGGCACCTGTCGGTGAGCACCGCTGGGTGCCTGCGCAGGGTGCCCATGTGCGTATCGTCGCTGTGGTGGGCGGCGTAGAGTTTCCGCGTTTTTGGGGGTACCTGGGCGCGTCTACCTGCTCGCTCACCTCGGACACCGTGACCACCCAGATTAGTGACAATCTGCAGGCTGGTCTGCAGGAGATTATCAGCATCCCGCCTATGGCTGAGCTCCAGTCATACGGCCGCACCGCCTGGGTCGCATATCGCGCTGTCGAGCAGGCCGGTTATGGCGTGCTCCCCCCGGTGACCGAGGATACGGTGCTCCAGAATAGCCACCAGTACGGTGCGGCGGCGGCGGTCGGCAAAATGACCACCCCCGGCGCTGAGTTCGGCTCACCTGACGGGCTGGTCGGGCGCAAGGGACAGACCACGGAGGCTGACAGCAAGGTGAGCCGCGCAGGTAGGGACGTCATGATCTATTCGCGCGTTTACAACCGCAATGTGAGCGCGTCGGTAGAGCTGACGTTTACTGACGGCGCGCGATTCATTGTGAGCTACGACGCGGCGACCAAGACGTTTGGTGGCTGGTCGTCTGCTACCGGGGCTATGTCGTCCTGGCCGGCGGTGGGTGAGCGTCCCGTGATGGCGGTCAAGTTGAACGCTCGTGGTGTGCGTCGGTGGCTGTCCGCAGCAGAGAGCGATTCGGAGCTAGTCGAGTCCACAAGAGTGACCACTGCTGCTAATGTCGCATCGGTGACGGCGAACATGGTGCTGGGCGTGAAGGTCGATTATTTGCGTGACTGGCTGGATGGCCGCCGCCGCGTCGAGATGATGGCGCGCCCTGCCCCGCGTCTCCAGCCGTCCGCGTTGGAACAGATGCGTGTCCCGGCGACCCGAGGCTTCGAGAACGTCACCTGCGAGTCGATTGTCTCGTCATGGTGCCAGGCCACCCTGTCTACCGTCTGGGTGGATGAGGAAGGGCGCCTGAACATGGCGGCGCGTGACCGGCTGGCAGCTGGAACCGTCACTGTCACTGACCAGGTATCGGAGCGTGTTTTTGGCGGCTCCTGGAAGACAGCCCGTGACGGTGTGCGCTCTAGCGTCACAGTCAAGGGCAAGAATCCGACGGTGCAGGGTAACGGAGTGGACGCGGTGATAACCGCGTGGGAGCCTGACAATCTCACCGAGATTCCTCCGAACAAGGACCTGGAGATTTTTGCCCAGTGGCCGGATGATGTAGACGTGCTTGGATTGGACACTAATTTCCGGCCGGTCGTGCAGTCTAAGGCGAATATCTTCGATTACAAGGACTTCAACGCCGGCCGGGGGTCGTGGTGGGCCATCAGCTTCGAGAACCAAGAAGAACCGGCCGGCTACCGTTGGACAGGTAACGCCGCAAACCACGAAGACCTCTACGGCAAGCTGGAGATGCTCGGCCAGCGCACCGCAAAGCTCACGCTCCAAGTCAAGAAGAAAACTAATGCCGGCCCTGAAAAATACTACCTTTGCACCCCGTCACTGGGTGCGGATGAGCTCCGCTACGGTAACCGTGCGCGCCCTGTCCCGATTCTCCGCTGCCACACCCGTGTCACGTGGACTGATTACATGCTGAAGCGTCTTATCCGCAAGGCGCCGCCGGGCGCACCCCCGTTCACGCTGGAGGTTGGCTGGTGGCTCCACAACGAGGACGCGCGCCGAGTCATCGGCGCTCTCACAGAAGAGCTTGGTGTCGAGCGTATCACCCTCGACGGCCTCGATGTGCTGTGGGACCCGCGTAAGCAGATTGGGGATACGGTCGCGCTGGAGGCTGGCCGGTGGGGTGTTGAGGCACTCGTGACAGGCTACCGCGAGTCGTGGAATGGCAAGGTTCCGACTTACAGTGTCGATTTGCAGGTGAAAACCGTGACCTCAGGGCTGGCTGGCAAGACCTACGGCGACATGGCTAAAACCTACGCGGCGTATTCGGCTATCCCCGCCGGCAAGACCTACGGGGACATCTATAAAGCACTACCTGGAAAGGCGGAGTAATGGCTAAGACCACCCCTGGCATGGGGATTCCCTACAAGGAGGCGACCGACCCTGCGACGGTCGCTCAGGACAACGAGGCGGCTTACCGTGTCATTGACTCGCGGCTGTCGGAGCTGCAGACGCGCCTCAGTGCGCGTGAGAAGATTTTCACCGCCCACGAGGGCGACGGCTCATGGGGTGTCCAGACCGGGCTCGGTGAGCCTGTGCCTGTGAACGCTGGTGCTGATGGTGATTGGCAGGTGGTCGCGTGAGCCTCGTGACTGGCCGCGTCGTCCTCCCCTACGGCGCACATGCTGAAACGACCCCCGTGTGTGGGCATATCCGCTATGCCTGGCTGGGTGGCGTGCATGATCGCGGCTCCGTAATCATCGTGCCCGGTGTGGCGGTTTCGCGTATCATTGATGGTGTAATCGAAGGCGTTCATCTCTCGCCAGGGCGTTGGGCTCCGGCGCTGGTAGTGGATGACCGTCGGTACGATTTGCCGGAGATTATCGTCGACAGCTCAGATGTGCCTGCGCCCCCGGCACCTACCCCTGATCCCGCACCGTCTCCGGTGCCGCCCTCACCGGAACCTGAACCGGCACCTATGCCGGAGCCGGTTCCTCCCACCCCTAACCCTGACCCTGAACCTGAGCCGGTAGACCCGGTGCCAAACCCTGAGCCTGTGCCTCCTACCCCGGCACCTGCTCAGCCGGAGATACAGGAGCTCACGGATGGCGGGTACGCCGTCCCTGCCGCTACCGTCCGCCCCGTCTCGGACGGTGGATATGCGGTCGAATTTGAGGGCGCACGCTGGGCTGTCTCCCACACGGGCGACGGCAATTATGAAGTGAAAGAGAGCGAGTAATGACCGCAAACATTATCAAGGGTTTGCTGCCTGACGGGCACGCCCCGTCTGTCCTGCGTGAGGAGATTCTGTCCCTCATCAAGAGCAACGCATCCGCACAGGGTGCCGGTGGCGGCCCTACTACCACCGTCACCACCGGCACCGTGACACTCGGCTCGGCGACCTCGGCAGCATTTGAGGTGCTGGGCGACGTATCCTGGGATGCTGGCATCACCTGGCTCGGTGGCCAGCCGCCGGCAGGCTTCCGCGGCGTGGTGGCACTGTCCCGCTCGACCGGCGGCACTGTGCTCGGTGTGTGGCGTGCGTTCTCTGGCGCGGCACCTACTCCGGTTGCCCCGTCGCCGGCACCCGTAAACCCGGTAACCCCGTCGCCGGCAACCCCCACCACAGGCGAGGCGGCAACCTGGAACCTCGCCTTCGGCCACAACGGGTGGGTCGTGAGCGGCAAGGTTCTCGCCCGTTACTTCCAGGAGCCGGTAGACGGCTGGGTGCAGGCGTGGCAGTACCCGCGCGAGCAGGGCACCTGGACTCCCATCGCCTCCGATGCCCCCACCTACCGTGAACAGCAGCCGAAACACAATGCGCTCGCATCTGCGTCCCGCCCGCTCGGTGAAGGCGATGCATGGGTGTTCACCACCAAGGCAAACCTCGCCGATAAGGACTCTGTCTTTGTGGCGAATGGTGACGGCGGCGCGAAGATTGTCGTCGCCAACGGCGCATACGCCTACGGTCGCCGAATCCCGCAGGACGGCGCATACGGCCGAGACGGCGAAGAATTCCCGGACGGCTCGTGGAACTCCGCCGCGATCAAGCCGGGCGACAAGTTGGAGATTAAGAGAAGCGATGGCTATGCAGTTGGCTCCGTCATTCGCGCCGGCGGCGGCAAGGAGCAGATTTTCGCATTCAAGTTCGACTGGCGCAATGACACTACTGCCGGTGTCCACGGCTGGAACTTCAACCAGGTCAAGGCTGAGGTAGTCCGTCGATGAGTGAGCTTTTCTTTGCGCTACTTGCGGCGCAGGACGGCGGGGCGGCGGTAACGCCTGTCGCCCCGCCCACCCGTGCGTTCCGCATCGGGGCGAACACGAACATTGTGGTCGATGCGAACAGCTACTACGCCCACTGGGTGTACGACCCTATCGACAAGGTGGCAGCGTTCGGTCAGCTGGTCCGTGAGCGCGGTGCGTCCTCGAAGAACGTCGCGATTCCCGGTCAGACCTGGCGCAATATGCGCATGAACCTGACCGACATGGTCAATTCTTTCGACCCTGCCAAGGATAACGTTCTCGTATGCGGTGAGACTCGTAACTTTGTAGCGCAGGTATCGCGGCGCCCCGACGCGACCCCCGAGGTGCCCAACCCGCCGGAGGACACTATCGAGGCGTGGAGCGCCCGCGCGCTGAGCACCGTCATCAAGGAAGCAACCTCATACATTGCCGCTGCGCAGGCGGCTGTGCGAGCCCGCTACGGCAAGGGCTTCGACAAGGTGGTGCTATGTGGCACTATCCCGAACAGCACTCTTGGCCCCGAGGCATGGGTGGGGCATGTCCCCGAGATGAACCAGGTGCTCCTCAAGTTTGACGAGTACGCCCGCACCCACTATCGCGAGATGGGCGCTGACTCCTTCGCGGACTTCCGAACCAATGCCCAGTGGTTCGGTGGCGACGGCACCGCCAAGCCTGGCTTCGCCCAGGCCCAGGCGACCGTGTATGAGCAGCTGGCGACCGGCGAATGGGTCCACCCCACCGGCGCGGCACGAGAGGCCTTCGCGGGCATCATTGCAGACGCGGTGAAGAAGCTGGAAGCGTAACTACTAGAGCGCTAATCTAGAGGAGAAACACCCAATGACTCTAGACCCTAGCCTCGCCCAGAACCTAACCGCTCTGGGCGAGGGTTTGGGCGCGGCAGTAATAATCGTCGGAGGCGGAGCACTAGGATATGTCGTCAAGTGCGGTGCAAAAATCCTACGCCGCCTCGGGCGAGTAGAGGCCGACGCCCAAGAAAAAAAGGAAGCCGTCGAGGCGATTAAAGCGCAGGTCGTTAATTCACATGGAACTGTGCTCCGTGATGATCTAGACGCGGTGCAGGCTACCGCGACTAATGCGCTGGAGATGGTGAAACAGGTGTCTGACCAGGTAGGCGGGCTAACCCGTCAGCTGGAGCACCTTACACAGACCATTGACGGCGTGGGCGACCGTGTGGGCGACGTGGTTCAGCGTATCGACGGCATCGGTCGTGACGTAATCGAGGTGCGCCACGAAATTCACGATGACCGCCGCCGTATTAATTCCCTTTTCGGGATGGTGACGGAACCTAAATCGACTCTCGACAAACCAAAGACCAAGAAAGAAAAGGAGGGCTAATATGTTGCTTCTGGAGAAGGATTCGCCGCTGGTTGATAGCCTGGCGGTGTCCCCTAATTTCACCAATTCCGGCACCTACGAGCGCCACTCGAAGTGGGTCATTTTGCACACTATGGAGACCGATGAGCACGGCTCCATCGCTGAGAACATCGGCGCGGGTTGGTTCACTAACCCGGCCGCGCAGGCAAGCGCCCACTATTGTGTGGACAACAACTCTGTGGTGCAGTGCGTTAATGAGGGCGATTATGCCTGGGCATCAGCGCGCACAGGTAACAGTAATAGCGTGCAGATTGAGATGGCCGGCCGCGCCAGCCAGACCCGCGCGCAGTGGCTGGACGACTATAGCCGCGCCATGCTGGAGCGTACTGCTGCACTTGTCGCGGATATTTGCACCCGCCAGGGTATCCCTGTCCGTGTGCTGACTGATGAGCAGGTGGCGCGCGGCGAATCCGGCATCACCACTCACGCCGCTATTAGCCGCGTGTTCCGCGAGACTGACCACACCGACCCCGGCCCTAATTTTCCGTGGGATTATTTCATGGAGCGTGTCCGTGCTCATGTGAGCGGTACCGGCGGTAGCGTCTCTGAGCCTGCCCCTGCTCCGATTGATGCAGGCGTCGCCCCGCCGCGCGTCCACTGGATGTCTGGCACTTTCTGGCCTAATCAGCGGTTGGAAGTTAGCGCCGATACCGACCCCTACAGCCCGGCTATGGCCTTCTACTACCCCGGCCAGTTCATCAATTACGACAGCTGGGTGCAGGCTAATGGATACTGCTGGATTTCCTACGTGAACCGCTACCAGCAGCGCCGATACGTCGCAGTTGGTGAGGACAATGGCGACCCTAACGACACTTGGGGTCGAGGATTTTTCAACTAGGAGGACAAATGAACGACAACTCAAATATTGGTGCCCGCCTGGGCGCGCTCCGCACCGCCCTGTATGCTTTCTCGATTGCTCTGCTTGGCGCGCTCGCGGCGAACAAGGTGATCGAGAAGGAGACTATCGACGCGATTATCCCGCTGATTTTCCCGGCTTTCGCGCTTGGTGTCGCTATCTACAACGTTTTCCCGAAGAAGAAGCCGAAGCCTGATATTGTGCTGCCGACTGTGGATGAGGTGGCGGATGCGGTTGTGGCTCGTCTGGGTGCAGGTGCTGATGCTCCGGTGGCGCGCCGTGATGACGTGCCGTCCGTGAAGGATATTGTGGCTGGCGTGGTTTCCGGTATCGCTGAGATGCCGGCACCTGCACCGGAGCCTGTGCCGCGTAGCGATCATGGTCTGGAGGTTCAGGGCGTCACGAGTGATGCGCCTGTGGCTAACTAGCCTACAAAGAAGTGCCCCTACCCAGGATTGGGTAGGGGCACTCTTTTGTTCTAGTGGGTGGATGCGATAGCCAGGATTCCCGCGATACTTAGGAATACGCAGGCGGTGGACATGCCGGCTACCGTCCAGCTGAGCCGTTCGAGCTTGTGCTCTACCCGGTAGCGGGCGGCACGTTCGGCGTTGAGGGAGCGGCGTAGCGCATTGATTTCTAGGTCGCGGCGGCGGTTCTCGTCTACCGGCTCGGTGACTTTGTAAGCGGATTCGGTTGGTACCGGGGCGGGCACCTCACCCGCGAGACGTTTGATGTCGTTGTAACTGCGAGGTGTGTTAGGCATTGGTGCCCCCTGCCAGCTGTGCCTGAATGTCGAGCAGCTCGGCGCGTGCCTTGAGCGCCTGCAAATGCAGGGCGTAGGGGAGGGTGGTGTCTTCCAGTAGGCCGGTCAGCCATGCGATACCGGCGGCACGGTCATTCTGTGCGAGCTTCGACTCAGGGCGGCGAACGCGCGGCGCCGGCGGTTGCTCGGTGGTGGGCTTGCCGCCTCGCATCTCCGCGATAGCCTCAGCGAGAGACTGCGCCGCATGAGAAGTGTTACGGCGGTAGCGGCATACAGCCAGGAAGTCCTGCGCCCGCTCCAGCGGGAACCACTTCGCACGCGCGCTATGGGTAGGACTCATAATGGGGAGCCGCTCGCCGGTCTGCTCCTCGTAGTGGATGAGCGCGTCAGAGGGGCGACGGTATCCGATTGCCTGCAGCAGGTCAGTCGCGCGCACAAAAGTCTCGCTGTCGGGGGTGGCGTGGATTTCGACGGGGAGGTTGTTGATCTGGATAGTAGTCATGGTGTTTCTCCTTAGTTCTTGTGGGCGTAGGTGTCGCCGTAGTTTTCGTCTACCCAGCGGGTGAAGAGCCCTTCGAGGGTTCCACCCTCATACTCGCTACGGGCTAGGCGGTCTGCCTGCTTGGGGAACTGGATAAAGACGGCGGGGCGGTAGGCGACGTAGCCTCCGTTGGTGGTCTTCTCGATTACGTAGAGTTCCTTGGTGCCGCGGTTGATGGTGTAGATGCCGGCGGCGGGGTTGTAGCCCTTGAGGTTGGTTAGGGTGAATCCCTTGTAGGTGGTGGTGCTCATGGTGTTTTTCCTTTCGGTTTGTTTGTTGCTGCACCTATAGTGTACATCCACCAAGAATCCATGTGCAACCCTAAGCGGGGTGCAATACACCACATTATTTAGGGTGTGGTGGAGGGGCGACACTGCATAGCGCCGCCCCTCATTCGTACCGTACCCTAACCCTGAGCCTGCTGTGCCTGTTGCAGACGCGCCAGCTCAATCTGCAGGCGTAGGCTCTCATTCTGTGCGTTCATGCGCTCCACCTCTAGGCGTTCACGTTCCATACGCTGAGCCTCACGCTCAGCCGCCGCCGCCACAGCCTCCGGGCGACGCTCCTCTACAGACGTGCCCACGATTAGCGACAGCTCGCGCAGAGCCGTCTTGCGCCACATAGCCGCCTCATGCTGTACCCACGGACTTGACGCAGACCGCGCGCTGCCGGATGCCTTTTTAGCCGCAGCAATGCGGTCACGATCAACACGCACAATGCTAGAGCGCGTGCCGTCTCGATATTCAGCCCAGGCGATAGCGTAGCGTAGCGCGCCACGCTCGCCCTCGGGAGCTTCCTGTAGCAGGGGTAGCTCCTGCACGCCGCGCCACTCGAAGCGGTCATTCTCACGCACGAGCATGTGCCCAAAATCGCGCACACGGCCGGTACGGCGCATCAACTCCATCTCGCCCCGGTATGAGACGATGCCGGTCACCTGATTACCGCGTGGGATGAGGTAGTAATCAGGTGAGCCAGGCACAAGACCCAGGCGTGCTGCTTCCTGCACGGTTGCCATGAGTCCAGCCGCATTTTTCATTGCCGCGTTGGTCAGCTGAGGCGACTGTGCAACCTGGGTGATGAAAGCTGTCAGGAACGCCTGCCCGTCCTCGCGCATGTGGGAGGGGAGCGCGGCAATGACCTGCGCGGCGGCGGGTGCGATGACGTGCCGCTGGATGCTCTGTGCGACGGGGGACAGTGGGACTACCTCGCCGGTCACAACGTCCACAGACTCGGTGTTCTCGGTGCTCATTACTTTTTCTCCTTAGCAAATGTGATGAATGGTGTACCCGACTCTCCAGAGCGGGATTTACGGGCGGTACGGCGAGCCAGTACCCCCCCCTGATGGGTTAGGGTCTTGTCGTCCTCAAGCTCAGCGGCGGCGAAGGCTTTAGCGCGCGCCTCGGTGACCTCCGCGAGGCGGCGAGCCTTGCGGTAGCGGCTGATAGCTAATGCCGCGTCGTCGGTCGCCTCCACAGAATACGGCTCAATGTCAGGGTGAAGCTCGCGCATGGTTTCGTAGACCTGAAAATCGCCCGCCTCTGTCTTCCAGTCCGGCTCTACGCCTGTCTCCAGGCTGTCCATGAACTCATCTGCAGCACGCACCATCTGAGAGATGCGGGTGTCATCACGCTCGACTAGATATTCTGCGAACTCCAGGCGAGCGCCCAGGACAGCGACGATTACGCGGTCAGCGCCTGTGCAGTACATCTGCCACTGAACCTGGTCGAAATAGTAGGGGGGGATTTCGTCGGTGCCGGGCGTACCCCACCCGGCGGGGTTGGATGCGGTCTTGATCTCGACAAGCGCCGCAACATGGTCATTGGAACGGTCTACGGCGAGGCGGTCAGGGGTGGCGGCGTATCGGGTGCCGACCTGCCACCAGCGCCCGCCACAGTTGCGGATGCGCAGCTCAGGGTGCTGGTCAGCGAGCCAGCGCGCGATAGGCTCCTCTAGCCGGTGCCCACGGTCAAGTACAGCGGGATGCGGCGGGGTGACCTCAATATTTCCTGCCATTTCATGCCAGAGCTGGAAGCGGGTCTGCCACGGGCTGGTGCGCATGACCGCGCTAATCTTGGAGGCGGTCAAATATTTACGCCAGGCGGGCGTGCCCGGCAAAGGGGCGTTCTTCACGCCCTTACGCATGAATGGGGAAATGTGCATTAGTGCTCCTTCTGGATGGTTTCGCCGCGGGCGCGGAGGACGGTTAGTGCCTCCTCAGCACGCGAGCGGGTAAGGTTCTTGAGCGTGTAGATGTTGCGGGCGTAGGCGAGAGGGCCGCGCCTGTACATGGTTACGTCCCAGCCGGTGGGGGTTTCGGTGACCGTCCAGAACCTAGCGCCGGCGGGTGAGGTTGCCAGGCTGCGCAGTCGGTTACTGATCGTGATGATGAGCGGGTCGTGTACGCCGGGGATGTCTGGGAGTCGGCGGGTGTCTCCGGGCTTGCGTGCCCAGTGGCGGAACACGGAACCGTGGGGGAATTTGGTGCTGGTTTGCGCGGGCTCGTAGGTGTCATGCCAGGTGCTCATGCTAGTTCTCCTTTTCAGTTGCGGGTCGTGAGCTGATTGCGATGAGGGCGAGTGCCCAGGCTGTGATGGTGACGGCGGCTGTGGAGCGGAGGTCGCCGGTGCAGATGGCGTAGGTTGCTGCCATTGCGGTGGTGATGGTGGCGGCGGCGATGCCGTAGGTGGTGATGATGTAGCGGTACATGATGTGTCCTTTCGTTGTTTGCTGTGTCTCCAGTATGGCACCCCCGCGCGGCATGTGCAACCTGTAGCGGGGTGTAGTACATCACATAAGGTATTGGCGACGCGCGGGGCGGCGGCGTGATATGCTGGTACCACTCAACTTTGGCTGAGCTAGAATACGATAGTCATAGCAAAAGACCTCCGGTGATTTACCGGAGGTCTTTTGCTATACTGGATGCATCACTGCTCAAACACAGCGTGGGCGCAGAGAGATGGACCGCCGCGCTCGCGTAGCTGCCTGCCCCGCACCAAATCAGGTGCGGGGCTCTCCTTTTGTGTGGTATGATAGTGGGAGCAATGAAGCGAAATTCCTTTCGTTAATTGTCTGTTTGCTGAATGGAAAAGCACCTAGCGAGTATTACTCAATAGGTGCTTTTTCTATGCCCAAAAACACCCACACTCAAGGGGTGCAACCACTGAACCCCTACCAAAACATACCCCTACCTACCATTGGTAGGGGGGGGTACCTACCATTGGTAGGGGGGGGTACCAATGATTGACCCCTAACTAATTAACTGACTAATAACTTAACTAATTACCTAACTAATAACGCGCGCAGGCGCGCACGGCGTGGCGTGCTTGCACACGCCAAAACGAATGCGCTACGATAGACCACGCAAACAGAAAAATAAAAAGAAAGGAAGCAAGATGAGCATCACCGCCATCTCAGCATCCCTCCGGGCAACCACCACCCCCGCCGGAGAACAGCTCGCCACCTCACGCATGATTACCCTGCACGCCCTCGCCACATTCACCAGCGAGCGCACGCACGAGTGCTATCCCGCCCTGGCGACCATGATGCGCCACACCGGGCTGTCGAAAAACACCCTCCGCGCTGCGTTCGCCGACTTGGAATCTTACGGCTGGCTCACCCGCCGCCTACGCTCCGGCTCCTCCACCGCATACCGTCTCAACATTGACGCTATCGCGGCATCTAACCGCCGCGAGCGTGAGCCGGAGGAAGACGAACCGGCACTCATTGAAACCCCCGCGCCTGCTGCACCAGCTCAGCCCGCACCGAAAAAGCCCCGCAACCTCTACAGCGAGGACTTCGAGGCATTCTGGAAGGACTGGCCCAGTGAGCGCAAGGTAGACAAGTCCCGCGCGGCACGAGCGTACGCCGCCGCTGTGAAGGCTGGTACCCCGCCGGAGGTCATCAATGCCGCGTGTGCCGCTCACCTCGCCCGCTATAACGAGGTGCAGAAGCCCGCACACCTCATTCCGCACCCTACGACCTGGCTACACCGCCGCCGCTGGGAGACCGACCGCGCCACCATCACGGACGACCGCGACATGCAGGCTCGAAGCTGGGAGGACGCGGTACAGGACATGGCACGCAACGCCGGATACACGGGACAGCCCGCTCAGGCGCTAACCGCCGACCCGTGGGGTGCGGCTCCCATGCGGGAGGTAGGGGCATAATGCGACCGGACACCATTTTCAAGCTCTACAGCCTCGCAATGGGTGCGGATAGTCGCCTGAAAAAAGACCCGATGACCACTGAACGCGCGCGGCTCTGGTCAGAGGTCTACCTGCAAGATGTACCAGACCAGCACTACGAGCTAATTGCGCGGCACATCTACCGTGAGCCTCAGATGTTGCCCCTGCAGGCTGGACACATCACCAAAGCCTGGGACGAGCTGGAGAAGACCGTGGGCACCAAAGTCCGCCGCGCTCAGGCGCTCGCTAAGAAGATGCAGGCGCTCACCCCTCGAACACGCGACGAGGTGGAGGACTGGAACGAGCTCGCCGCCGCCTATACCGCCGCCGCATCTGAGCTACCAGCCTATGTCCGGCACTCCGCCGGACTCGCACCCGTAGACCTGAAACCCGTCCCGGCGCTCGAACGAGCCGAGCCGCCGGCAAACCTAAAATTCCTGATTGGAGAGAAAAATGACTAACGTATTCGTGACCGGCCGCGTCGGCACAGACCCACAGCTGCGCTACACCTCGCAGGGTACCCCGGTTCTGAATTTCCAGCTGGCAGAGGACCACCGCGCGAAGAATCCTCAGACTGGAGAGTGGGAGCAAGTAGGCACTACCTGGCGCTCCGTCAGCGTGTGGAATCGCGGGCTGATGAACCCGGAGTACCTTCACACTGTGATCGCGAAGGGCCAGAACCTCACCGTGCAAGGCTCGGAGCGTCTGGTCGAGTGGGAGGGCAAGGACGGCACCAAGGGCAAGACCCTCGAAATCTCTGCATCGCTGGTCGCGTCTCCCATGTACCCGCCGCGTGACACTAACGCCGCCCCGGCACAGCAGGGACAGTACCAGCCGCCGGCACAGCCCACTCAGGGCGCACCCGCACAGCAGTCTCAGCCTCAACAGCAGGTGAGTGCATGGCCCACCGCGACCGCCGGCGGTTTCCAGCAGCAAGCGGACCCGTGGGCACAGGCTGGCGCGAGCGAAGAGCCGCCGTTCTAAAATAGAATTCATGAAACTCTACTACAGCGGGGGGGGGAGCTGTACCACGGCTCCGCCCTCGATAGCCCCGAAAAATGGACAGGCGCCACAGCGCTAATCACCGACCCGCCCTACGGCATCAACTACCGACCAATTGTGGTCGGTGGGTCCACGTCCGCAGCAATCGCTAACGACAAGACCGTCACGGTTCGCGACCAGGCGCTAGACGCATGGGAGGCCGCTAACGGCAAAGATAAGCCCGTGGCAGTCTTTGGCTCGTGGAAGGCACCACGCCCGCCTCAGACGAGGCAGCGCCTCATTTGGCACAAGGCGGGTAACACAATGAATCATGTTGTTCTACCGTGGCGCCCCGTGGATGAGGAAATCTACATTTGGGGTAGAGGGTGGACGCGCAGCTCTAAAGCTCCTGCGTCGATTATCACGACAGCAGAGAATCGCACCAATGAGACGCGAAGGCTGGGGCACCCCACGCCTAAGCCTCTTGATTTGCTGCAGGTTCTCATGGGGCGGTTGGAGCCGGCAGACGGCGGGCACGTGATAGCAGACCCGTTCGCAGGCTCAGGAGCAACCCTCGCGGCGGCCACCCTGATGGGGCACAGCGCTGTCGGTGTTGAGCTAGAGGAACGGTACTGCGAGCAGATCGCGCGCCGCATTGAGTTTGTCCTGGCGAATGGTGAGGATGCGCCGCGGAGCGTGGTTGTGCGCGACTAGCCGTGATAAGATATAGCCATACACCCCTTGTGAGTGTGTAGAATGGTATGCATAAGCCCTCCGGTCTAGCCACGTGCCGGGGGGCTTTGTGCTACACTAGAGACTGGGAGCAAGACTGCACGAGAGCAGGCATGTTTTTTCCTTAGTCGAGTGATGCGCAACCCCGCCTTGATAGTCAGGCGGGGTTTCGTGTACCCACATATGCTATAATCGTATTGTCGATGGTGTTCACAGGGACTTGTGAACGGAGGCCCCCGGTATTCAGTCGCCGGGGGCCTTTCTTTATGCCCAGAGGAGGCGATATGCTGGATTTTTTCGCGGAGGGTACCCCGGTGCCTCAAGGCTCCAAAAATGCCTATGTGCGCGGCGGGCGCGCCGTGCTAGTTGATGCGAACGCACGCCTGAAACCCTGGCGCGCGCTGGTGCGAGAAGCAGCAGAGGCTGCTATAGCTGAGGTGGGCTGGGAGACGCTGGATGAGCCGTGCCGCGTCTACCTGGGATTCACCATGCCCAGACCTCAGCGTCCGCGCTGGGACGTGCCGGCGGTGAAACCTGATCTGGACAAGCTCACGCGCGCGGTTTTTGATGCTATGACTGATGCTGGCGTGTGGCGTGACGATAGCCGCGTGGTGGACATGAGGGTCACCAAGCGATACGAGGATGCTGAGGCTGTGCCTGGTGTTTGGGTGGAGGTTCAGGCTCTAAAATAATGTGACCTATTACACCCCGTTTCAGGTTGTGCTTAGAGTTGCACCCCGGTATAGTAGAAGTATCAGCAAGGGGGAAACCCCAAAGACAAACAACCGAAAGGAGCCCAGCAATGCTGGCACATCACGAAATCCTCGAATCCCTCACCATCGGCGCACACCAAGAACTAATCATCAGCAAACAAACAACACCCCTCCCGGTGAATGGGCGGGGCACCACGAAAGGAAACACCATGACCAAGCTCAACCTCTACTCCACCCGCAACGACCGCATCGAATGGGTACAGGCACAAATCGCCGGACTCTTCGACCTCGAACACAACACCGACCTTTACGACACCCCTGAAAAGTGGGAGAAAATCATCGACGGTGCAATGGGCGCGGCACGAGACTACGACGCTCAGAGCATCAGCTCCGACAACACCGAGCACACCCGCGCTGCTCTAGAAGAGCTGGAACAGAGCCACCTTCTCGAAGAACTGAACCATCCGTTCAGCTCAATCGGCCGCACCATCTTCAACCGCAACATGGCGAGCCTCATTGTTGGAGCCGCTGATAGTGTAGATTCTCAGCTCGCCGCAGCAGACCCCGAACGTAATGAGAAACCCGCTGGAGGCTCTAGCGCCGTAAAAATCCTTGTTGCTTTTGGATTGATCGTGCTGTTCCTGCTCATTGTCGCAGTCGGAATCTTCAGCTAACAACCGCACATTGTGCAATCACCGCCGGGCGGCGGCACTTCCAAACACCCTGCCGCCGCCCGGTACCATCAGCAAACAAACCATCGACAGGAGACACCAGCCGTGAAACCCGCACCGACCATCTACGAGGTGTACAACACCTCCAACGCCGACGTGCATATCGGCACCTACACCGCCCTAGCCGAGCGCCTGCAACGCGCCGCCGGCAAACCCATCACCCGCCACCCACGGCAGACCGAACACGCGCACCTGCACCGATGCACCCGCGCCGCCTACCCGCTGGCTTTGCGCATCACGATCAAGACCGCTCAGAAGGACGAAAAGTGATTATCAACTACAAGAAGCTTCGCGCCGCCCTCGAAGACTACAGCGTTTTCAAGGCAATCAAGGACGCGACCGGCAAGCCCGCCAACCTCACGGTGAGCACCGGCTCACGACTCCACGACAAGGACATCGTGGATGCCGTATGGCTCGAACCTGGCGCGTACCTCGCTATCCGCCTCGATACGGTCGAGGACGTAGACAAGCTCGCACAGCTCATCAACCCGCCCGACCGGACGCTCCGTCAGCGTGTCCTCGCAGTAGCAGCAGAGGTAGCAGAGCAGGAAGGAATCGACAAGGAGCTCGCAGAATACTACGCCGCTACCGCCGGCGCTGTGAGTGCATGCCTAGACTACGCCGCCACCTTGGAGGAAGCCGAAGCACTCCAAGATGAGATTGAGCGGCTCCGAGCGCGCCAGCGAGCGCTCGCCGCCGGCACATACCTCCGCAACAAGAGGGGGGGAGTAGCAGATGGCTAAGAAAGCCACGACCTGCATCAAATGTGGCGTACCCCTCGACCAGTGCAACCCTGACTGCCGCCGGTGCCGAAACCGCGCAGCAACCAGACGCTGGATGGCCAAGAAACGCGGCGAATACGTCGAAGCACCCAAACGCGGACGACCCAAAGCGCAACCGCCAGCCACCGCCGAACAGGTACGCACCCTAAACGCCTACCAGGACTGGCTAACCGCACGCCAACAGCGACTCGCCAAAACCCCGCCACGCAAATACGCAGGACCCCCCCCGGCACAGAAGCTACTCACCGAGGCGCAGGCAGCTGAGTTCGCTGGCTACTCACGCAACACGGTCACGTGCGCTCGCCTCCGTGGCGATATTCACCCTGACGAGCAGGCCACCGAGAATATCGGGCGTATCGTCTACCGTGCCGCCGAGGTCGCGCGCTGGGCGGCCACAGGACGCAAGACCAAGCACCACAAGAAGGAGCAGAAATGAACGATTACTCAATCCCCAACGGCGACCTGAAAGAAGTCGCAGAAGCGTTCGAGCGCATCACCCGCGGCGAAGTCGTCGCGTTCCGCACCGCAAACCCGCGCGGGACGGACGGTATTCAGATGGTGCGCGGCGACCTCCGCAAATCCTCCGCATACGTGGCACTCCCTGTACGCGACTACGAGGAAGGGTGGGCACTCTGCAAGCTCGCCCACGTGCTCAGCCTAGATCCGGTAGGTCAGCTGAAATACGTCCTCGAACAGATAACCGTACACCCCGCTCTGTTCGGCAGCACCGAGCACGCCGCCGCACTCAAGGCGTTCAAGGAAGCCACCCAGGAAGCCGTAAACAACCTCGCACGCGCCGAGATTGACAAGCAAATCCACGACGCAGAGGCAGGCATCGCCTACCTCAAGAAGCAGCGCGCCAAGCTGGATAAGGCAGGCGCAGACTCATACGAAGTGTTCCTACGCCAGCCCTGGCCGAGGAGGAGCGGTGAGTAGGTACCTGCACATGTACTGGCGGCGCGGGGCGCGTGCTAAAACCCAGGTCACCTATGACCTGGACGCGGACATACTGGGCACGGGCGGTGACGTCACCGAGACAGTACTCGCGCTGGTCCCCTATTCCGCCGCCTACAGTGTTCACCGTGAGGCTGGACTCGCTAAACCCGCCGCCGGAGGCACCGCCCTACTACACCACCACCTGCCAATTGTGAGTTTCTTCACCACCACCCACTACACCGACCCACAGGAGAGCCTAGACCATGACTGACCTATTCACCGTCCGAAAATACCGCGACCAGTGGACATTCAAATCGCCCTTCACCGGCGAAATCATCGCAGAGGGCGAGACCGGCAATGCGACATACCTGGTCATGCGCAATGACGACGCATACATCGGCGGCGGCGAGACAGTAGGACATATCACCGTGACCGGCGCAATCACAGAAGACCCAGTGCCCGCACTCGCCGTGGGTAAGACCCGCCCACGCATGGTCGAGGACGACACGCTGCCTGATATTCCACTCGCAGGATTCTGGCACATACTCATAGGCGACACCACCTACAGCAAATGCGGTGCGGAATTAAAAACCCGCTCACACGTCACACGCGAGGCCGTGTTCGACATTGAGACGGCAACACCTGAGCGAGTCCAGAAGGCGCGTGATGCCGCGCTCGCATCTGTACCAGCCGCGGACAAGAAGAAAATCTTTAGCAACCGCCTAGTGGTGTGCCCTACCAAAGACCTAGAGGAGCTTATCAACAATGGCTAAACCTACCCCACCGTTCAAGGTGCAGAAATTCCGCGAGCGCTGGGAACGCATCGACCGCACCACCGGCGAAACCCACGACTCAGGCTGGACCGGGCACGCCCTCTACCGCATCATGCACGCCGACAAAACCGTGGGCATCTTTTCCACAGGCACCGGCGACGTAGACACACGCCCCGTACCCGGCGGGTACGACATCGAATACCTGCAGGTGCTAGACGACACCCTGCCAGATCTGGACATTAGCGCCGTATGGGTCGTCACCACCCGCCGGCAAACCGCCCACCTCCGCGGCGCATACCACGCCACCCCGCACTACTGGATGGACCTATCAGCGAACATCACCGACCCCGCCGCCACCCTAGAGCACTTAGAAGAGCTGCGCCTCCAATCCATCAACCGCATACCCGAGGAACAGCGCCAGCACATCAGCACCGTGAAACTACTCGCCAACCTCACCGAAAGCCTGAAACACCATGAGCCACACCACTAAATCACGCTATGTCCACCTGGAAATTGCCCTGCCCCTCGACCTAGCCCACATTTTCGCCTGCTACAAAGACATCATCGAGGAAAACACAGATCAGCGTGAGGGCATCGGCTACCTCATCGGCTACTGGGTAAACACCCAGCACAACGCACCATACGACTCAGAAGACGACAGCTGCACCCTCTGCCGCCACGAACTAGAGCACGAAGTCAAACACCCAAACGACCAGCTCACCGCCGCCCTCGCAAAACGCGCACTCGCCACCACCACCGAGGAAGCCAAAGCTGGCAACGCCGAGATTCTGCAGGAGCTCATCAACACCGCCTCCGCAATCGTAGGAGACGACTAATGAACCGCCACGAACGCGAAATCTTCGTCAACGTGCCCATGATAAGCGCCTACAGCGCATACACCGGCGAGGACGATTTTCCACGACGTGAAATCGTCTACCCAGCAATGCCAGACCAAATCCTACGAGCCGCCTTCATGCTCACATGGAAAGCCGGCGCGACGTGGAAAGAGCAACGCAGGCAAACCATCAAGGATGCTCTCGCGGCAATCGACCTGTACAAGTCTATCCACCCAGCAATGCGGATTAAGAAGCCGACCGCGAACCAGGAAGAGAAGCTCTCGCGCCTCATAATGCTCGTAGACAAAATCCACCAAGACAAGGGATTCAAATCAAAGGACCAATTCGACGCACTGAAAGCAATCCTCGCCTCCCAGAAAGGCAGGAACATCAACCACCTAAGCATCGCCGGCGAGCACCTCTACGCCTGGCTGAACGAAAAATAAGGAGAACACCAAATGACTAAGCTACTAATCCCTGGACTAACCACCGTCCTCGACGCGCTAAAACGCCACAAGAAACTCCGCCTCAACGACAACAACCTCAGCCTCAGCCTAGAAAGCGCGGCACGAGTCGTCAAAACGGAACGCGGCCACCGCTACCTCGGCGCTGACTACACCACCTACAGGTACACCCTCATCAAGATTCTCAACACCGCCCCGGTGAACGGCGAACCCAATGACTGAGCACGAGTACCGAACCTTCCGCACCCGCGACCAAATCGCAGACGCACTAGGCGGCGGCGCGCTCGCCGACATCTTCGTTCCACTATGGAACGCCATAGGGCAGGACGAGGCCGAACAGCTCCAGACCATCGGCTACGCACTAGGCCGGCTGCCGAACCTGGACGAATGGCCCAGCCACCCAATCACCCCATACGATGCCGCGATCATCACCGCGCACCTGCAGATGCTCCCAGCCTTCTACAGCGAGTTCCCCCTCAAAGCACAGGCGCGGACAATCCACTGCATGCTGGCAATCGCCGGGCGCCTCCACTCGTGCCGCGGTCACCGCGCAAAGCCACGCCTGGTCAATTGCCTCATTGAATGGGCACATGCACTGACCAGCTAACCAACCCAAGCCCCGCACCCCACACGGTGCGGGGCTACACTTGTATCATGAGCACGAAGACCAAATACAACGACCACGAATACATCAAGCGAACGCAAGCGCTACGCCGCGCCGTCGAAACCCAAGGCTTGCACTGCCACCTATGCGGCAACCCTATCGACCTCACCCTTCCCTCAACGCACCCCATGTCCTTCACCGCCGACCACCTCGACGCAATCGCCAACGGTGGAAGCCTGTACGGCTCCCTGGCTCCAGCACACAGACGCTGCAACTCGCGCCGCCAAAACCGCCGCTTGCCAGCACAAATCAAAAAACCAAAAACAACACGAGCATGGTGACTGGTAAACTGTGTAACGACCCCCAGGGCATACCCCCCCCACACCCCATTTGAGCCCCTACGGTCATACTCGCTTCTCCCCCCGGAGCGTTCCAGCCCGAAATTGTACGTTTGGAGGTGCTAGCGATGGCTAAATCTGCTCGCAAGTTGAAGCCGCACGGCACCTATGCCGCGTTCGTTCGGCATAAGCGTGCCGGCGAGGAGCCTTGCCCTGCGTGCCGCGAGGCTTCGCGGGAGAACGCGGCGGCGTACCGCGACCGTAAGCGCGCGGAGGGTGAGCGGAAGACCCGCCGGAACGTGAAGAAGGAACAGACGGCGCGTTTAACCGTCGAGCCGGTTAAACAAACTGGTGGCGAGACGGTGCGTGTGCGTCAGACGGTCGCCTATGGGCAGTCAATCGAGGTTGAGGTTCCGGTACTGTCTGAGCCTGGCGAGATTTACGACGAGCTTCTGCTGCGTGCCCGCGCTTCGTTGCAGGTTGCGGTGGCTCGTGATGTTCCCGGCCTCATTTCGGCGGCGGTGAATGTGGTTACTGAGAAGGCGAAGCTCGCGGATGCTCAGCCTGCGCAGTCGCGCCCGTCTCTGGTGGATGAGTTGGCGCGTGTTCGTGCGGAGCGTGAGGCTCGCGCTAAGGCGGGCGGTGCATAGTGGCGCTACTGGGTGCACAGAAACCGCGTATTGACGTAACTCCCTCGAACATTGCGCCGCTCTACGCGTTCACCCGCGCTGATTTGGCTGTAGACCTGGCGGCTATAGCGGGCCTGTTCCTGGACCCGTGGCAGGAGCATGTTCTACGTGGCGCGTGCGCGACTGATGACCTGGGCAAGTGGGCCGCGAAGAATGTCGGGTTGATCGTGCCGCGTCAGAATGGCAAGGGGTCGGTGTTGGAGGCGCGCGAGCTGGCGGGTCTATTTCTGTTTGGCGAGGACATTGTTCACACGGCGCAGCTGTTTAGCACGGCGCAGGAGCATCAGCGGCGCATGGAGTCCCTGATTCGCGGCTGTGACTATCTCGCAGAGATGGTCGTCGGCTTTAAGGGCGACCCTCACGGCAAAATGACGGGAATCAAGACCGGCAACTCCGAGATGAGTTTTACCGTGGTGCCTGATTCGTCGGCCGGCAAGCGTGAGGCGCGCATGTTGTTCAAGGCGCGTTCCAGTGACTCCATTCGAGGGCATACATTCGACCTATTGGTTTTTGATGAGGCCTATAACCTGCCGAATGAGGTTGAGGCGGCGGCGCGTCCGGCGCTGTCTGCAAAAACCGTTGCTGGAAACCCGCAAGTTTGGTACACGTCATCGGCGGGTTTCCCGCATAGCTATGTGCTGTCGCGTGTTCGTGACCGTGCGTTGAGTGGTGACCCTGGCGACCTCGCATTTTACGAATGGTCCGCACCAGATGGTGCCAACCCTGCCGACCCGGCGATGTGGGCTATGGCTAACCCTGCGCTAGGCCGCCGTATCTCTGAGGAATGGGTCGCTGACGAGCGCCGCGCTATGGGTGCTGAGGAGTTCAACCGCGAGCGCTTGGGTATCTGGTCGAAGGTGGGCGGCGAGTCTGCTATCCCTGCTGATTTTTGGGAGCAGTGCCGCGACGAAGACTCTACCGCTGGGCTGGACGTCGCGTTCGGCGTGGACGTTACCCCACTTGCGGACGTTACGTCTATTGCGTCTGCGTCGTGGCGGGATGATGGCACCGTTCATATCGAGATTGTGAATCATGAGGGCGGTGCTGGCTGGGTGCCGGCACGAGTGGCAGAACTGCAGGGCACCTGGAACCCGGTCACTGTGGCTTTCTCTGCTGGTGGTCAGGCTGGGCGTGTGCTCGGTGGTGAACCTGGTCAGCGTCATAAGCTTTGGGCTATGTCTCGGCGTGAGTTTGACCAGGCGTGCGGTGCGTTCTATGAGGCTGTTACCGCTGGGAAAATCCGTCACCTGGGCGACCCGGTTCTAGATGAGGCTGTGAAGGCTTGCCGCCGCTCGAAGGGTCTTAGTGACCTGTGGCATTGGACGCGCTCAGATGTAGGCGCGGATATTAGCCCGCTCGTGGCGGCCTCGGTGGCATATCATGGTCTGGTAGAGAAGCAGAAGAAGAAGGAGAGCAGTCAATGGCTCGTACTGTAGAGGATTACGAGGCCTACTATGAAGGTCGTAAGCGGCTGGACGCTATCGGCGTGTCGCTCCCGCCTAATGTCCGTGTTCTGGAGATGCCGGTTCGCTGGCCCAAGCTCACCGTTGACGTGCTGGTGCGCTCGCTCGTCCTGGAGGGTTTCACTATGGCGGGTGGTGAGGTGCCGGCTACCCTGCACCGTATCCTGCAGGCTAATAATTTCGATACCCTGCTAACGCTGACGCTGACTGAGGCTCTGGTGACTGGCCGCGCCTGGGTCGTCGCGGGCGGGTCGGTTATCCCCGGCTCGAAAATCCCCCGCCTGTCCGCGCACCGTGGACGCGATATCGCGGTCAAGCGCGACGTTTTCGGCACTATCACTGAGGCGGTGCAGACCTATGTGCGCGGTGGTGTGGAGCAGAAGGTGCTCTACAGGCCTGGCCATATGGCGGTTTTTGCGGTTCAGGACGGCGAAGAAGTCCTTATTGAGGAGCACGACTACAGCGATACCTACCCCGGCGTGCCTATTGTTGAGGTTGTGAACCGCACCCGTATCGGTGGCGGCGGCACCTCTGAAATTGAGGATATTATCGAGCTGTGCGACGCGGCCTCGCGCTCGCTGACGAACCTGCAGGTTGCGCAGGAATTGCTCGCTATGCCGACGCGCTTCCTTTTCGGTGACGGTGTGGCTGACCAGTTCACCGGCGACGGAAAACACCCCGGCCTGGCGCGACTTGAGGCGCATTTCGGTCACCTGCTGGTTGGTCCGTCTGGGTCGCAGGCTGGCTCTATCCCCGGCGCTGATTTGCAGCAGATCATCAACAGCTTCAAGTTGTACACCGCGCAAGTTTCGGCTATGACGGGTATCCCTGCGTCCATGATGGGCGTGAACGCTGACTCGAACCCCACCTCAGCGGAGGCTATGCGCGCGGCGAAGGAGGGACTTATCGCCCGTGCTGAGTTGAAGCAGCATTTGTTCGGTGATGCGGTTGAGGAGATTGCGCGAATGGTGTTGCAGATGTCGGGCGCGAACGTTGAGGGGTTGGAAACTTTGGAAGCGCGTTGGCGTGATCCTGCTGTTGCGTCTATCAGCTCGCGCAATGCGCTCATGTTGCAGGCGCAGGCTCAGGGCGTGATTACCTCGCAGACGGCGCGTGAGTTCCTGGGTCTGTCCCCTGAGCAGGCGAAGCGTGAGGATTTGCATGACGATGAGATGCGCGGCGTACTAGGCGAAGGTGTTAGCCGTGATTATTAGTGCGTATGCTGCGGCGCTCCGGTCTATTGTCGCGATTTTCACGCCACAGGTTTTGTCGGTGCTGGCATCTGTAGACCGCACAGATGCCGTTCAGCGTTCCCTGGCTGAGGCTGAGGTGCTGAGGCTCACCCGTGCGGCGCGGCTTGAGGCGGCGAAAATTGGTGACCAGATGCTCCGTGATGCCGCGCGCGGTCTGAGTGTTGAGCCATTCATTCCTCAGGCGGAGCCGTACCGTGCCGGTTCGGTGATTCAGGCGTTCCGTGAGTCCACCGGCAAGAGCGACAAGTACCTGGCGGGTATTTTGGCGCGGCATGTGCGTATGGCAGCGCGCCGTCAGGTGATGCGCGCTGTGCCGGAGCCGGTGATTCCTAATTTCATGCCGCCTGAGAAAATGTTTCCAGAGGGTGTGCGTCCGGTAGCTCTTGAGCCGCACCAGTCCGCGGAGGCTTTCAACCGCACGGTGGGCGCGGACGGCAAAGCCCGCGTGTACCCGGTCGGCTGGGCGCGCGTCCTGACGGGTCGCTATTCCTGCGGTTTCTGTGTCATGCTCGCATCGAGAGGCCCGGTCTACACCTCGGCTCACCATGCAGGGCAGAGCAAGCCGGGCGGGCGCGATAAGTTCCATAATCACTGCGACTGCGTCGTAGTCCCGGTCTACAAGTCGAAGGACTGGCCGGGGCGACGCGAGTACGAACAGCTCCGTGACTTTTATCGCGCTACAATTGATGACGTGGAAGCTCACCCAGACAAATACGCTGGGAAAAATGCCCAGGCTTGGCTGGAGCAGGCACTAAAAGAGCGTGGCGCGCCGGTCGGTGTGCCGCTCTAAAATCTAGGAGGAACCCGTGGCTGAAACCACTACCCCCGCCGTCCAGGAGACGGCAACCGAAACCACAGAACCCACCCCTGCCGCTGTCCCCCCGTGGGAGCGTGACGGCGTGGAGTTCAACCCTGAGACAGCATGGAACCTGATTCAGAACCTGCGTGCCGACAACTCGGCACTGCGCGAAGAGAAGGCGAAGATGACCGCCGCCCAGGCGCCTGCGCCGGAGCCTGAGCCCGCGCCGCCCGCTGAACCTGCGCACGACTACGCGGCAGAACTTGCCGCCGCGCAGGTCGAGAATGCGAAGCTGCGCGCGCTCGCCGCTGCCGGGTTGCCGCTCGACCTCGCCGCTGTGGTGGCTGGCTCCACCGCTGATGAGGTGGAGGCGAACGTCTCTGTGCTCCGTGAATCTATCGGGGCCGCCCCGGTTTCTCGTGAGGTTCCCCCTAACCCGGCGCAGGCGGCAGAGCCCGCGCCTGTAGACCCTCGCCTCGCGTGGCTGAACGCCCTGCGCGGCAAGTAACCCCAATTGAGAGGAGGCCAGCATGGCTGGCATCACCCTAGAATCTATGAAGTCCTCCGGGCTCGTCCACCCCGACGTGGTCGGCGAGATCATTGGCCAGGCCATTGAGGACTCGGCTATTCAGAAGCTCGCAAAGTCTGTGCCCCTGCCGCTGACCGGCTCGACCCTGATTACTCAGACTACCCGCCCCGAAGCTGGCGTGGTTGGTGAGGGCCAGGCAAAGCCTGTGACCTCTATCGGTCTGGGTGGCAAGCCTATCAAGCCTGTCAAGGTAGCGGCGATTATTCGCTGGTCTCAGGAAATGGCGCGCACCAACCCTAACGGCGTTATTGCCTTGATTCAGGAGCAGCTGGCAGGCGCGATTACCCGAGCATTCGACCTTGCTGTTCTTCACGGCAAGTCAACCTCTGGCGCGGCTATCCCCGGTGTCGAGTTTATTAACCAGACTACTAACCGTGTCGAGCTTGGGACCACCACGGTCAATAAGGGCGGTCTGCGCTCTGACCTGCTCGCTGGTGTCGGCCTGGTTGAGGAGGCGGACGCTTCCTACCTCGTGAACGGTTTTGCCGCCGCGCCCGGCCTGCGTTCTAAGCTCCTGCGTGCCGTGGACGGCTCCGGCAAGCCCCTGTACTCTCAGGGGCTCGGCCTGGGCACCACCACTGGCGAGATTCTGGAGCTGCCGGCTATCGTCTCGCAGGCTGTCTCCGGCAAGATTGGTCAGAACGCAGATGCGAAGACCCGCGCGTTCGCCGGCGACTGGTCGAAGCTCGTTTACGGCTTTGCGCAGGACATCACCTTCAAGTTCTCTAATGAGGCGACCATCACTGACGGCGCGGAGACCGTGAACCTCTGGCAGACCAACCAGGAAGCGGTGCTCTGTGAGGCTACTTTCGGCTGGGCTCTGACCGACCCGAAGGCTTTTGTCGCGTTTGATGACAAGGTCGCCGACCAGGCGTAAGGCGGGCGAACAGTGAGTATCGCAACAGTTAATGATGTTGAGGTGGCTCTGCGCCGCCAAATCGCTGAGGGTGATGCTCGCATCGTCGAGAAGCTACTGGATCGCGTCGAGCTGCGCATCAAGGCTCGGTGGCGTAACCTTTCGGAGCTGGTCGCGCTGGATAGCGTCGCTCGCGGTATCGTCTCACAGGTGGAGGCGGAGTCCGTGGCGCGTGTACTGCGTGATGAGTCCGGCGGGCTCTACAAGTCGGAGACAGAGGACGGGTACCGCTACGAATTGAACTTCCTCGCCGCCAGCGCTCGCCTGGATGTGCTCCGCTCCGATATGGACGAGCTGGCGCGTGTCCTGGACGGCGGCCGCTACCGGAGCGTTGGCCCCGTGACTGACGGCTACGCGGCTCAACGCTACAGTGGCGGCGGTTCGGTGCCGCCGCCGTGGGCTTTCCAGTATGGATGGCCGGGGCGCGGTTCCTGGTCTGAAGCTATCCCGTACAGGGGGCGTGATGAGTAGGGTGCGTCGTGGCGTGCATGAGGTTCAGGTTCGCCGCGTCGTAGAGACAGATTCACCGTATGGGCCTGAGCGTCACGTGACCGACCCGGTGACCGTCCAGTGCAATGTTCAGCCTGTGTCTGCTGAGGAGTCTCAGGCTCTCGGCCTGTCTACCGCCACGGTCTACCGTATCAAGTATTGGTCTGGTGAGCACGGCGGTACCCCCTGGCCGGGCGGCCCCTACTCACGCATCACCTGGCGAGGGCGTGAATTTGAGCAGCGGGGCGAGGCGCTGGAGTCCAGCATGTCCCCCCGCACGGCTCATGTGAAGGTGCTCATGGTGGACGTGACGGCGGAGGTGCGCTAGTGTCTCTGCATCTGAACCACAATGTGGAGCTACTGGCGGCGCGTGCCGCGTCCAAGCACCCGGCGTATCACGCGCAGGCTGGGAAAGCGCTCGCACTCGTGGAGGCTGAGGTCGCGCGGATGTATTCGCACGTCGAGCATGTGCCCACAGGTCACTATGCGTCGAGTATCGGCATGAAGCCCACCCGGACGGCGCGTGGTGTGACGGACTACATCGTGTTCACCACAGACCCGCAAGCCCACATCGTCGAATGGGGTTTTATCACCCCGTCCGGGCGCTGGGAGCCTGGCAAGTACGTGTTCACCCGCGCCTTGTTGCGCGGAAAATTTGGAGGTGCCTAGTGCGGCGAATGATTGACACGCTCGGCATTGTCGAGCACCACCTGCAGGGCATCAGCGGCCGCCTGCACTTTGTCCCGCCGACTGATTTTCTGCGCAACCTGCCAGCATTGATCGTGGAGCAGGCGCCGCCGCAGGTTTTCAGTGAGAACCTGCCGAACGCCTATCACGGCGCGGCGGCGGCGGTGACGCTGAACGCTGTTGCTGGGTCGCGTGGTGGGGCTGAGGCTCTGTGCCTTGAGGCGGCGCAGCGTCTAGAGGACGCTGTGAACGTCGTGACTCCGAAGGGGTGGATTACCCGCTGCACGGTGTCTCAGCTCCCACATTTGGCTCAGCACCGCTACGAGCGGGCTACCATTTTTCAATATTCCGCGGCGGTTCAGCTGGTGTTCCGCCAAGACCCCGCGAAAAATAGTTAGGAAGGAGATTCGGCATGAGCAAGCTCACTGAATCCCTGGAGCACACTATCATTAGTGACCTGCTTCACGTTTATGTTGCGCCTATCGGTACTCAGTCCTTCGATTTGAAGACTTTCGAGTTTACGGGCGAGGACATCGGCGCGTGGAAGTGGCTGGGTGACACCTCCGCTGACTCGCTGCCTGAGTTCGAGGCTGAGGATGATAAGGACTCGAACAAGCGTACGGCTGACCGTAAGAACACGCGTTCGAGTTCTAAGATGACAGGCACCATTACATGCTTGTCCATCAGCAAGCACTTCTTCGAGCTCGTGACCTCTGGCGGAATTCTGGAGGATGACGGGTACACTGTCACCGACAGCACCACTGGTCGCGATTGGGCTGTGATGATTGTGAGCGAGGACGGCGCGTTCGTGGATGCGTTCGAGCTGTTCGCGGCCACCCTGTCCACCACGGCGATTAAGAAGCCTGACCTGGAGAATTACAACTCCGTGCCGGTGAAGGTTTCGGCGAACACCGATAAGAAGGGTCGCCGCTACAAGACCCACTACCCGGTACGCCGTACCGTGGGTGCGGCTCCCGCTGCAGCGGTAGTCCCTGGCGGCTAGTCACCGGCTATAATGGGTGCAGACGTTTTATGCGTCTGTACCCATTTTTCTTTTTGAGGAGACACACTACAATGGCAACTGCACGTAAGGCAACCGCTACCCGTAAGCCGGCGGCACGTAAGGCTCCGGCTGACCGCCTGCCCAAGGGCGGCACCCCTGAGCTGCCCGATTTCAACACGCTCCCCGATTTCAACACGCTCCCCGGTCACAAATATTTCAAGCCGCTCAACAAGATTAGTGCTGACGCGGCGTTCGACGCTCTCGAAGCAATGGAGGAGAGC
>QWCF01000406.1_pt1 | contig 31925 bp, 18 predicted proteins | sample 1972521 | NCBI WGS metagenome assembly QWCF01 (sample SAMN09866715, study PRJNA288562) | Human oral metagenome isolate term4_saliva, whole genome shotgun sequencing...
CATTTGATATAAAACCAAACAGACGCTTCTTGTACTACTTCTCTGTTTATGTAAATCTTTTCAAAGAACTCTTTCTTTACTGCTTTAAGTAACTTGCCAAGTGGCTTGTTTTGTAAAGCGAATGCAAAGGTATAGACTTTCCGTGTAACCTCCAAATGTTTTGGGAGAAAATTTTATCGAAAAAGTGTTTTTTCTTCGTTAGAGAGGAAATAAACCCTATTTCACCTTATTATATATATAAGACCGTGATAAAACCTTTTTGTAATCACATCACTATGAGTAATCCCCCTTCAAGGTACTCAACCACTCACAAAAGAGACTTATAACACCCTATTCACTTATTCTTTAAACGACTTTATCAAATGCCAAGCCTCTCTAACCCATAAGACTAAAGAGGAACCAATCAAGATGATAGCCCAATCTTCAAAAGATAGACCACCCTTAACGATATTAAAGAACTTCTGCAGAATAGGAAGTTCCACCATCGCAATCTGTCCAATGACGATAATTGAGATAATAAAGAGCAATCCACGACAGCCCTTAAAGTGAAGCGCACTACGTCCAGTTTCAAAAGCACGCGCATTGAACAGATAGAAGAAATGCGTCATCACAAAGATAGTAAAAATCAAAGTCAGCTCATATGGGCTAAGTCCATTAACCTCACCAAGCTGCAAATGAAGAATATCTCTCAATGCAGTAATATCAGCATGTTCGAAGATATAAAGCAATACCAACAGCAACACAAAGAAGAAACCACCCACACCAATGATATTCCAGCCCATAGAACGATTGATAATAAAGGCATTCCTATCACGTGGACTATCCTTCATCACGTTCTCTGACGGAGGTAAAGAAGCCAACGCCATAGCTGCAAAGGTATCCATAATAAGATTTACCCACAGCATCTGCGTAACCGTCAGCGGAGACTCCGTACCCATAAACGCACCAGCAAGTACGAGGAAACAAGCCGCAACATTGACGGTTAGCTGAAAGAGTAAGAAACGTTGTATATTCTGATAAAGCGAACGTCCCCACATCACAGCATTACCAATACTAATAAAAGAATTATCGATAATCGTAATATCCGAAGCCTCCTTAGCAACAGAAGTACCATCACCCATCGAAAGTCCCACATGAGCCGCTTGTAGCGCAGGTGCATCGTTGGTTCCATCTCCCGTAACAGCTACCACCTCATTACAACGCTGCAACGATTCCACAAGACGTTTCTTATCTAACGGACGAGCACGAGAGATAATCTTCAAATCCTTCACCCGCTTATCCAATTCATCATCAGAAAGTGCAGCAAAGTCTGGACCACTTATAATATTCTTATCCGTATCATTACTTGTCCACAAGCCAATTTGTCTACCTATCTCCTTTGCTGTCCTTGCGGTATCACCTGTAACAATCTTCACATCAATACCCGCCTTCATACATTCAGCCACAGCCCCAGGTACATCACTTCTCACAGGGTCGCTAATTGCGACAATACCCTGAAAAGTTAGATTATCAGCAACAACCCGTCCATCCTTAAAGACCTCTGTCTTACCATCTACAACCTGATAAGCAAAGCCCAAAGTTCGCATAGCCTGCTCCTGATAGCCTTCCAACTGACGCTCAATATCCTCTTTCGGCACATTACAATCAGTCTGTTTACAAAGACCATAGACTATCTCTGGCGCACCCTTCACATAGAGAATCTGCTTATCCTCCATCAAAGCAGAGTTTACAAGCACTGCCATATACTTCCGTTCCGTAGTAAAAGGAAGTTCATCAATAACCTGCACAGCCTCTCTCAGTTCCTGATAAGAAACCTGATTATCCTTCAACCAAAGTAGTAATGCTCCTTCAGTAGGATTGCCCAAAACCTTAGGATTACTTGCATCCGTATAATCTATTGAGGCAGTAGAATTGACAGCTATACCCTCTTTCAACAAACAAGAAGCAAGACCATCATCTAATGTATGATTAGCTAAAGCATAGAATTGAGTTTGATAAATACGCATCTGATTCTGCGTCAGCGTACCCGTCTTATCCGTACAGATAACTGTTGTAGCCCCCATTGTCTCACACGCATGCATCTTACGTACAAGATTATTGGTCTTCATCATTCGGCGCATACTATAAGCCAAGCTCAACGTCACAGCCATAGGAAGGCCTTCTGGTACCGCAACAACAATCAATGTAACGGCAATCATCATTGTATTCAGTGCATGAGCAAGTAATCCTGCCATACTCTTATCGGGCATGAGGCAATCGTGGAAAACAATCACACACGCCATCAGAATACAGAAATACGCTATAGTACTAATTGTTTTCGAATACCATTTCCAACCATCAAACTTCGTGATAACAAGCCAAAAAAATACGATTGTAGGAATGGTTAAGGTCCAAACAATAGAACTCCAATGGAAAAACACCATTAATCTACCTACAATGATAAGTCCTGCAAAGACGTAACTTAGTTTAGTAATAAGCACACTCAGTCCATCAAGTTGCTCACTAAGAGGTGTTTTAACGCTATCATCAATTTGTGCAGCCTCAAACACCTTACCATTTTCTGTCCTATCGCCTACAGCCTCAACCTGAAAGATACCATGCCCCTCCATTACCTTCGTACCACGTAACACCTGGTTCGTAGCGTATGAAGCATCCTTTTCAAACTCCTCTTCTTTTACCGATTTATAGGCAGGTACGCTCTCTCCATTCAGTGTAGACTCATCAACATGCAATGAGATTGCCTCCAACAACCTACCGTCAGCAGGAATCTCAGCACCCGTATTGATAATAACAATATCACCAACTACAATATCTTTTTTAGCAACAGTCGTTGTATTTTCATTTCTGATGACCTCCACCTCCTCTTCATCGTTCACTTGATTGAGGATAGCAAACTCTTTATCCGCTTTTAATTCAAAGAAGAAAGCAATCGTCGTAGCCAAGAAGATAGCGAGGAATATACCGACTGGTTCGAAGAAAACAGCTGCGCCATCTTCAACATGAAGGCCCCAATACTCCCAACAAGAGATAGCAATAGAGAGAAAACCCGCAATAAGCAGAATAATAATAAGTGGGTCTTCAAACTTTTCCAAGAACTGTTTCCATAGTGGTTCCTTCTCTCGGGGCGTTAGCACATTAGCCCCATATTGCTCACGACTCTTCAACACCTCTGTGTCAGTCAATCCTTCATAATGTTTCTTTTGCTTCATAATAATCTTAGCAAGTTTATTTAGATGGACTTAATCCTATCCTACAATTAATAAGCAGATAGCAGTTCCTTTCACTAATTCCTAATCCTTTCATAACTTTATCAACTTTGATATATCTGTTTGCAAAGTTACAAATAATCTGATTATAATCCACATTTCTGTAACATTACAAGTCATATTCTCAACTATTTTTAATGAATTACAGAAGAATATCAGGGCAAAACAATGTTTTCGTTATCATATTCTTTTCCAACAATTCTGGTATAATTATTATCCCTATACATAATGCTTTTGCAAAACTTAATCATAATGCTATGAATATTACATAGAAATTATGGCAAAGATAATAAATTTATGAGGAAGAATACAAATGATTTTTTGTTCTTACATTCCACGTTTCTTTGTTTATCTTATAATATTCTTCCATCATTTATTTCTTATTTATTACCTTCTTCCCAACGTTGAAACCTATCCATAAAGAAGAATGCAGAAAACACGCTTAGTATGGTAAGAACAATACCAATAACTGCCCATAAAACCATTTGCGAGAAGGATAGAACTGTTACTTTTGAGAATTCAACAAAAGAATAGATGCAGTAAGGCAATGTTAGGAGGCTTGTAATGATAACTGGCACATACTTTCGATATACAATCCACTGTACGATATGCATTAACAAGTGAACGGAATATCCTGTCAATGCAGCAAACCACAATTGATATTGACCTGTCCAAACCGAGCAAAACGAAACAACAGAAACAAGTATGAACTCGTGAGCAGTTCCAACGGCAAAGGTGGAAGTGGAATAATCGAAAGCTCCATGTCGAGTAAAGAACGACTCGATTTTAGGAAATCGTTTTCTCAATTCTCCCCTATTCCTGTCAATCCAACGCCTAAACATAATAATTTCCTCGTATTCGTGAATCATAAATACGACAAGGAAAAGCATAATTATTAAGTTTATTTTTGTCATAACCTCTTTTGTAATTTATTTCAAACTACCGATGCAGTTTCTTCCAATCGTCTAAAATGATTTTAGTAAAATGCTCTGTGCGAACCTCATTTAACATTGGAACAGGTTTATTGCCTTCTGTATGACTGTAAACGAATCCGCATTTCTCTTGTACTCGTTTTGATTTCTCGTTGCCATCGTAGTACCCACACCAAACTGTAGTTTTCCCTAAGGCCTCAAACGCATACCGAAGCAATTCGTTTACGGCTTCAGGTATCAAGCCTTGTCCCCAATAGGGTTCACCAATCCAATAACCTATCTCACACTCGTTGTCTGCCATATCTGCGCTTTTGACTTCACTTCTTACAGCCATTATTCCAACGCAACCGATAGCTTCACCTGTTTCTTTCAACACAACCGCATAGGTTTCAGGAGCAGAGAATGCTACCTTTATAATCTCACGACTGTTCTCTACACTTGTATGCGGTGGCCAACCAGCAATCAGACCAACGTTTGGATTCCGAGCATATTTGTATAATGCTTCAGCATCGCTTTCTTTCCACGCTCTCAATAGCAGGCGTTTTGTTTGTAGTTCCATACTTTTTCTTATACGTTATCTGTTGTAATGTCTAAAGAGGTCAAACTTTCTATTTCTTGTGACGATAGATAAAGTCCGAGCTTTCGGTTTATTCTCTCATGCACAAGCAGGTCATAAATTATCCCTAAAATAATTTATCCAACGAAACTATGGCAAAGATAACAAATTATAAGGAAGAATGAAAATAATAGAGGGAGGAAAACATTAATCAGACTAAACATCACATAAACCCAAATAACAAATTATCATTATTTAACTAAATAAGGTAACATATGTTATCTTTGTATTTCCCAATAAGTCAGTATCTTTGCATTAGAAATAATAAAAATCAGTAACAAAGTTATGGCAAATAAGATGAAAGACTTTCTCCCAGCAATTGAGATGGAGAAAATGCAGGCAATGCTTGAGCTTGAAGAAAAGTATGAAACAGGACAGCTCTCATTAGAAGAGGCACGCGAAGTGATGAAGACGAAGATAGGAAAGATTCGCCCTTATCACCTTGCCTTCATCGAACAGAACATGAAGTCGCGTGAGGACGACGAGTGTATCCGTGCAGACATGCGCAAGATTATTGAACTCGTGGAAGGTTTCATGGACTACAGTCGCCCTGATGTACCAGAGGATCACCCACTCTCACATTATTATAAAGAGAATGACGAGATGCGAAGACTGCTCCTTGCGGTCGAGGATCTTGTACAATATCCTGTCATTAAAAACCAGTGGTTAGAACTCTACGACCAGATTCGTCAGTATCCTATCCACTATCACCGTAAGCAGAATCAGCTCTATCCACTTTTGGAGAAGAAAGGATTCGACCGCCCAACGACAACAATGTGGAACTTTGACGACATCGTTCGTGATGAGATTAAGGATTCACTCCGACTCTTAGAGGCTGGCGAAGATGAAGCTTTCATCGCTAAACAAAATGAGCTTATCGCCTATGCACGCGACTTGATGGAAAAGGAGGAGACTATCCTCTACCCTACTTCATACGCTCTTATCTCGGCAGAGGAGTTTGAGGACATGAAGTCGGGCGACCAAGAGATTGGTTTTGCCTTCTTCAAAGTAGACACACCATCAACACCCAACACTCAACACTCAACGCCTCAAAAGGGCTTTGCAGAAGACCTGCAGGCATTGCTCAGCAAGTATGGCTACTCTGCAGGACCACAGCAGGAGTTGGATGTGGCAACAGGTAAGCTGACCTTAGAGCAGATAAACCTTATCTATAAGCATCTGCCAGTAGACATCTCATTTGTGGACGAGAACGAGTTAGTGAAGTTCTATTCAGATACCGACCATCGTATCTTCCCAAGATCGAAGAATGTTATCGGACGACAGGTGTCTAACTGCCACCCACGTAAGAGTGTACACATCGTTGAGGAAATCGTAGAGAAATTCCGTAGTGGCGAACAAGATAAAGCCGAATTCTGGATTAACAAGCCAGAAGTATTTATCTACATCGTTTACTTTGCTGTGCGCGATGCAGAAGGCCGCTTCCGTGGTGTACTCGAGATGATGCAGGATTGCACACATATCCGTGAGTTGACAGGTTCACAGACCTTGCTGACATGGGCTGGAAAAGAAGAGGAAAGTGCTGCAAACACTACTCCTTCTGACAATGAGGACGACGAAGCGTCTGCTGCACAATCAGACGCTCCTATTGAGATAACACCAGACACACGTCTGAAAGACCTCTTTACAGCTTATCCAAATCTGAAGAAAGAACTTGCTTCTCGCTATCCATCTTTCAAAATGCTAAACACACCATTGGGTAAGTTAATTCTCAAAAAAGCTACTGTCCGCACCGCTTCTGAGCGTTCAGGATTGGGCGAAGAGAAGTTTATCAATTTACTAAAGGAGTGCATCAAAGACGCCTAAGGTAGTCTTTTCACTCATTGTGTAACAGGTTGTTTCTCAATAGAATCTCTTTAGGATGCACATTTCGTGCATCCTTTTTTTATGTCCAGCATTTTCATCCTTACTCATTAGCATCGATAAGCTACGTGTTAACGCCTAACACCAACGGTGCGGAGCGTCCGCACCATTGGTGCGCAGGGTCAACACCATTTTAATAGTGACTTTATGCTGAGCATACTAATGAGAGAATCATGTTTGATTAGCGATTTCAGGAAATAGAGAATCTTCCTATTTATATCCTATCCGTATCCTTATAATCTGGTATCGTTACCCCACTTGAAAAGCTATCTTTTACACTTCATTCTTGCAGGGTTCAAAGAAAATACGTACTTTTGCGTACAAGAATTACGCATTATGACAAGAAAGATATTTCAATTATTAAGCTTGGGCTTGATACTTTTTGGTATCACAGCCTGCAAGCAAGAAAAGAAATCAAACGATATTATCACCAAGATAGCACCTAAACCAAAGGTACCAAGCGGTCCACAGCCAATGACCGACTTCAAATATGAGAAGAAGATAGAATGGATGGGTAGTACCTATACGATTCGTATCCACCGCTTTGCAGACAAGTCATTGTCAATTGTCAGCGATGAAGACGGACGTAAATACTACGATAACAAGTTCCATGTACAGATTCTCCGTCATGATGGTTCATCTTTCTATGAGCGTACACTTACGAAAGATGATTTCAGAGAATACACTGATAACCAATATGGTAAGGATGGTGCACTGATTGGTTTCATGTTCGACCGTGCAGAGGGTAACAAACTCTACTTTGGTGCAAGTGTGGGTTCACCTGATCCAAAGAGCGATGAGTATGTTCCATTGGATGTAACCATCGATAATATGAGCCGCATGCGTATCAGTAAGGCTACACAACTTGATACACCAAGCGACCAGCCACAACAACAACCAAAGAGTGAGTTGGAGAAAGCTGAGGAAGAGGGGGTGTAGGAGCCTCCCCCGAAAAGCCTCCCCCGACCCCTCCGAAAGGAGGGGAGCCCAAATAGATTAAAGTGGGGTACAGTGAAGTTGATAAATAGATAAGGATAAAACTCAAAGTTCAAACCTCAAAGTTCAAACCTCAAAGTTCAAAGGTCAAAGTTCAAACCTCAAAGTTCAAAGATTAAACGCAAATCATAAAGTTCAAAGTTCAAACCTCAAAGTTCAAAGTTCAAAGTTCAAAGTTTAAAGGCTTACCCCTCTCGCACAAAGTCAAGGGCTTCCTTAACTTCATCCTCACTGACAGACTGGTTGATACGGACATCACCAATACCACCTAAGAGCGTAACATTGATTTCATTACCACGATTCTTTTTATCATGATGCATGAACTCAATGAGTTTAGGATAATCATTACATGTAATAGGTAATGTGCCATAATACTCACGAATGAAGTTGACCGTCTGGCGCATACGTTCCGTTGGGAAGCCAGTCTTCACAACAGACAGATAAAGCTCAGCTATCAAACCGAAAGCCACTGCATAACCATGAAGAATTGGACTATTTTCTAATGCCCATGATTCAAACGCATGACCAAAAGTATGTCCAAGATTTAATGCCTTTCTAATACCCTTTTCATGTGGATCTTCCTGAACAATACACTCCTTTACACGCACACTCTTACCAAGCATTTCGCTCAATCGCTGTAAGTCTAACTGAGCAAGATTGAAGTTTATCAGCTCTGCCCACATGGCTTCATCAGCTATCAAACCATATTTCAACATCTCAGCATAACCGCTACGGATGTTTGCCGTATCGAGTGTTTTAAGCCATTCGGTGTTAAGGAGAACGACATCAGCCTCACTAAACACGCCAATCTCATTCTTCAATCCTCCGAAGTTCACACCCGTCTTACCGCCCACACTGGCATCTACCATCGCAAGCAACGTGGTCGGAATATTAATAAAGTTAATTCCACGCTTGAAAGTTGAAGCTGCAAAACCACCAAGGTCGGTCACCATACCACCACCAAGGTTTATCAACAGTGAGTGGCGTGTGGCTCCTCCCTGCTGCAATGCTTCCCATACAGAAACCAATGTGTCAAGTGTCTTACTGCTATCAGTCGAACCAATCGTTATTACTTGTGCCTGCTTCAGACAGAAATAGTCCTTGATAAGTTCCCAACACATCTCACGTGTTGTTTCATCAACGAGTACAAAGATCTTATCCTTCTCACATTCTGAGATGGCTGTTGCCAATTCACTCTTGAACTGTTTTGATATAATAATATTCTGTCTCATAAGCTTTCTCCTTTAATATTCAATACAAAAATACGCCTTTTCTTTTTACTCAAACATAGAATTACATACTTATTTCACACACTTTAATACTCAAACCAATGTTTTTGCGCACATCACTTACTCCGTGTGCAGTGTTTGCAAGTTGTTTACTATCAAAAGACTTCAGCACTACAAATGAACCAATAGCATTCTTCCTTAGACTCCAAACACCTCTTATATATAAGCCTCTTGAAATCTTTTTTCAATAAAATATTAACCTGCATTAAACTTTATCACATTCTTGTCGTCATATATATCATTCAACGACAAGATTTAGAAATTAACAATAAACTTATGGTAAAAAGACTGTTGACATTTGTTCTTCTGCTGACTGGCTCTATATCGATGCAGGCACAGAACCGAACAATTACAGGATCACTCTACGATGGAGAGTTAAAAGAGAAGGTACCATTTGCTGTTGTTCAGCTGTTGAAGCAGGACAGTAGCTATGTTGTTGGTGCCATTTCAGACGAGGCAGGAAGCTTTAAGATTACGGCTCCGAGCAATGGACGATTCATTTTGAAAGCGTCTTATGTAGGTTACAAGACTATTTTTCAGAACATTACCATTGCCAATGAGCAGGATGTGGCAGTGGGTCAGTTAGACTTCCAAGTAGACTCACGCACTTTGAAAGAGGTTAAAGTTGTGGCAAGTGCACCGAAAGTTGTCGTAAAAGCCGACACTTTCCAGTACAATGCTTCGGCTTATCGTGTACCAGAAGGTTCGACGATTGAGGCTCTTGTAAAGAGATTACCTGGTGCAGAAGTGTCGAGTGATGGAACCATTAAGATTAATGGTAAGGAAGTTAAGAAGATTCTTGTTGATGGAAAGGAGTTCATGGTGGGCGATACCAAGACCGCTATGAAGAATCTCCCTACCTCTATCGTACAAACTATTAAGGCTTATGACCAAAAGAGTGACTTGAGTCGTGTGACGGGTATCGATGATGGTAACGAGTCAACCGTACTCGACTTTGGTATAAAAGCGGGAATGAACAAGGGTTTATTCTCTAATATTGACCTCGGTATTGGTACGCATAACCGCTATTCAGAGAAGGCGATGGGCGCTTATTTCAACAATAAGTTCCGTATAATGGGCTTTGCATCAGCCAATAATGTCAACGACATGGGCTTCGGTGGTGGTCCACGTGGCGGTTTCGGTGGCGTAAGACAGGGATTGAATGCGACCAAGATGGTGGGTCTGAACATGAATTATGACAATGGAAACACCCTGCAGTGGGATGGTAGTGTGCGTTGGAACCACTCTAATGGCGATCTGAACACACGTGTATCAAGTGAGAACTTCGTAGCAAGTCAAGGCTCATTTGCCAACCGTCTCGCACAAGAATACACCAGAACAAACTCTTGGGACGGCCGTTTCCGCTTGGAGTGGCGACCTGACTCTGTATGGAATATTATGTTCCGTCCTAACTTCAGACTCACTAAGAACGACGGACAGGTGGTTAGTTCTTCTGCTGCCTATAACGCTGACCCATACGAAACAGTTGATGATCCATTGTCAGCAGCCTCTATCGCACAGCTGAAAGCATTGGGAACGATGGTGAATACACAGCGTAATATGACCATAAGTTATGGTAATACCACCGCTTTGGGTGCTATGCTGCAAGTAAATCGCAAACTCTCAAGCAACGGAAGAAACGTTACTTTGCGCGTAGATGGTAACTATAGTGATTCGGATTCAAAGACTTTCTCAACGCAAGATATTCAGTATTTCCAGTTGCAAGATGCACTCGGAAACGACTCTACTTATCGTGCCTATCGTTACAACCTTATGCCAACAAAGAGTTGGGACTATGCCCTACAGGCAACTTATAGCGAGCCAATAGCCCGCAAAACTTACCTGCAGTTCAGCTATCAGTTTAAGTATGGCTTCTCAAAGAGCGACCGTGACACCTACGATCTCTCTGCTATGCCATCAGGTGCGTTCGGTAGTCTGCAGCCTGCTTACCGTTCATGGGACAATTATCTCGGACTGCTGACCAACCCTATGGCAAGCTATCTCGATGATAACTTGAGTCGTTACTCTGAGTATCGCACCTACACACACGACATGCAGGTGATGATGCGAATGATTCGTGATAAGTGGAAGATGAACGTGGGTGTGATGTTCCAGCCACAACACTCTACTTATATGCAGGATTACCTTGGTGTACACGTTGACACAGCGCGCACAGTATTCAACTGGAGTCCTACCTTCGACTTCCGTTATAAGTTCAGCGAGCAGAGCAATCTGCGTATCAATTATAAGGGTACAATCACTCAACCTACAATGAGTCAGCTGTTGAGTATCGTCGACAACACTGACCCACAGAATATTTCTGTCGGTAACCCTGGTTTGAAGCCAGCCTTCACCAATAACTTCCGCTTGTTCTATAACACGTACAAGCAGAGTCATTCACAGGCGCTGATGACCTTTGCGAACTTCTCAACGACACGCAATGCAATTGGCAACAGTGTGACCTACGATGCGATTACAGGTGCACGTACGATACGGCCAGTGAACGTAAATGGTAACTGGGATGCTGATGCAGGATTGATGTATAACACAAGTATCGACTCTGCTGGCGTATGGAATCTCCACACCTTTACGCGTGCTAACTTCAATCGTTACGTCAGCTATCTGCAGCTTAACAGAACAAGCAACTTAGAGAAGAATATAACGAAGTCATTGACCTTAGGAGAACGACTCGCTGCCAGCTATCGTACCTCTTGGTTAGAATTGGAGTTAGACGGTTCAGTAGATTATACGAACACGAAGAATAATCTTCAGAGTATGAGCAATCTACGTACATGGCAGTTTGCATATGGTGGTACGTTGAGTCTTAACCTCCCTTGGAACATGAGCATCTCGACCGACCTTCACCAGAACAGTCGTCGTGGATATAGCGATGCTTCATTGAACACCAATGAGCTGCTTTGGAATGCGCAAATTTCACAGAGTATGTTGAAAGGTAATGCACTGACCTTCAGTTTGCAGTTCTATGACATCTTACGTCAGCAGAGCAACCTCTCACGTGTCATCAACTCTATGAGCCGTACAGATACTGAATACAATAGTATTAACAGCTATATCATACTGCGTGCTACCTACCGTCTGAACCTCTTTGGTGGTAAGAACGCTATGCCTAAACCAAAGGATAATCCAGACTTCGACCGCAATGGTCCCGGTATGGGTCCACGTGAAGGTGGAAAGAAAGGCTTTGGCGGTGGACGTCCTGCAGGCGGTCCACCAATGGGCGGCGGATTCTAATAAAGCCTCACCCCCAGCCCCTCTCCGAAGGGAAAGAAGAAGCCTCACCCCCAACCCCTCTCCGAATGGAGAGGGGAGTGATTACCGTGATACCCCTATAGAAGATGCTAAAAGGTATAATACCAATCCATCTTGTAGGGTATATCGGTGACTACTCCCCTCTCCTTTCGGAGAGGGGTTGGGGGTGAGGCTCTTGCACAATCCTCTAAAAATGCTTACCTTTGTCTACAAATCTAAATAATACAAGGGGTTAAACCCAAATAAACAAATACATTGAAAGGACAAAGACAGACAATGAAACCTATCAAGAACTTTATCGCAGCTGTGGGCTTGACGCTCGCACTCTCTGCTATCACCAACAACGCTCACGCACAGGGAAGTAATATGCAGGAGAAGGTGAAAAAATACTTTCTTCAAACGCTTAAAAAGAAGCAGAATGAAGAACAGAAAAGCAAGGATGCCTTCCAACGTAACAAGACTTATACGACGGATATACAGCAACTGATAAAGAACAAAGATATCGCTCAAAACCAAAAGATGGTGTGGGATGCATGGTGTGAGGCGAATCGCGAACTAAATGAACAGAAGCTCGCAAAGCCTGAAGACTTGCAGAAAGGCATAAAAGCATCGTGGAATTTACCTGAAGCATTGGAAAAGAATGCCGTCATGCCTTACTACTATGGTGTAAAGGGAAACGCAGCAGGCAAGCTTCCGTTGTTCCTTTACCTGCATGGTTCTGGTCCAAAGGAACAAGAATGGGCGACTGGACTTATCTTAGGAAACAGATTCCAAGATGGTCCTTCTCTCTATTTCATTCCACAGATTCCTAATGAAGGCGACTACTATCGCTGGTGGCAAGTAGCTAAACAGTTTGCTTGGGAGAAACTTATTCGACAAGCACTTGTCGAGGGTAATGTTGATGCTAACCGCTTCTACGTCTTCGGTATATCTGAAGGTGGCTATGGCAGTCAACGTCTTGCCTCTTTCTATGCCGACTATTGGGCTGCAGCAGGTCCAATGGCTGGTGGCGAACCATTGAAGAATGCACCTGTAGAAAACTGTGCTAACATTGGTTTTTCATTCCTCACAGGAGCGGATGACACTGGTTTCTACCGTAATATTCTAACTTATTATACGCAGATTGCATTTGACTCTGCTCAGTTGGCACGACCGCTTGATGCCGACAAGCGTCCGCTCTTTGTTCATCGTATCAACCTACTGCCTGGCATGCAGCATCATATTAAATACGACCTCACTACTCCATGGCTCAAGAATTTCGTTCGTAATCCCTATCCAAAGACGGTTCTCTGGGAAGATTATGACATGGATGGACGACATCGTTCGGGCTTCTACAACCTACAAGTGTTAAGCTCTCCAACGAAGGACCGCACTTACTATGACATGAATATCCACAACAATGTGGTGAAGATTAATATCAAAGAGGTCGAATATACCGCTGTTGAGAGAGACAAGCATTGGGGTATTGAAATGAGATTTAACCGCAGCTACACAAATGCAAAGGGCGGTAGGCTACGTATTTATCTGAATAACGAACTCATAGACATGAACAAGCCTGCGACAGTTATCGTCAACGGGAAAGAGCTCTATCGAAAGAATGTGAAGGCAAATCTCCAAGACATGATTAATAGCTGTACCGAATATTTCGATCCTTACAGAATTTATCCAACTTCCATTGAGATTAATTATTAACTCAATGGGAGCTGGGGAAATCCCCCTTTACCCTTCGTTTTGTAATAAAATTTCACTACCTCTATTTCAAAAGATGCTCTTTTGGCTTCTAAAAGACGCCTAATTGGCTTCCAAGAGACGCCCTTTTGACCTCTTAAAGACGCCCTTTAAGAACCCAATTAAGCACCTTTTATCAACCAACTTTGTAACTATCTGATTATAGGAAACTTACAAAGGCTGTAAAATACACGTTTTTCATACCGCTTTTAAGCCTTGAAAGCAGTATTATTGTAAACAAATTTCAGACTTTTTTTTGAGTATTCATAAATTTGGTGTAATGCGCTTTGACGTAATGTCACACAGAGAAAAGGAGAGGACGGAGGATTATAAAACAAAGCAATGGTAGGCACGGAGGCACCGTCGGTGCATAGAGCGACGGAGTTTGTTTGCCATTTCTATTAGTAATTTATACACAAAGCGTTTATCCCAAAATAGTTATCAAAAATCTGTACGCTACGCCTCCGTCGCTCTTTGTGCCGTCGGCACCTCCGTAACATTGCATTACCTCCGTCCCCTCCGTGACTCCGTGTGCCCATTATATAAGCCTTTTAATTTATCCTCCATATTTCGGAAGAGCCTCTTATTACCCTGTTACCATGTCTTGAATACCCTGTTACCGTGTCTCTTATTACTCTGTACCATGTCTTGAATATCCTGTTACTATGTCTCTTATTACCCTGTACCATGTCTCTTATTACCCTGTACCATGTCTTACATTACCCTGTCTCATCAAGGAATGCAAAACCACAAAAAAAGTTGACAAGTTAATCATCCCAAGGAGCCATACCCCTCAAAACAATTAACTTGTCAACTCGTTTACTTGTGTACTCCGTCTACTTAGTATCCCATTACCCTGTCTCCATCAAGGAATGCAAAACCACAAAAAAAGTTGACAAGTTAATCATCCCAAGGAGCCATACCCCTCAAAACAATTAACTTGTCAACTCGTTTACTTGTTTACTCGTCTACTTAAAATTTCTCAACCTTTCATTATCTCTTCTTCACGAACGCAGCAGGCTTAGCACTTGTGCTTAAAGGATGGAAAAGCATCACAGGCTGAAGCAAGAACAGAGGCCCGTTAAGATATAACTGGCTTCCCTGCTGGTTGTACTTATAGATTGCGAAGACGTTTCCATTAAATGAATTAAGAGGGAAACCTAAAGGTCCTAAATACGTTAAGCTCTTTATGTAAGCGGCATTCTTACCACTATCCTCAAGAATACCAGCAACCATCTTATCCGCTTTTGAGTACACCATTCTTGCTGTCATTGTCAACTGATTTGATGCATAATAGTTATAAATACCAGGAACGACCTTCTGGAATTTAGCAAAATCAGCATCACTCACCTGACCAGTACTATGTGCTTCAGTCTGCTGACGAATAAGCTTCATGAATGTAGCATAATGATTGATGTCCCAAATAGCAGTTCTGTAGAAATAAGTGGTATCATTCACTCTCTTTGAAAGAACATATTCGCCAGCCTTCAATGTCAATGACACCTTAGCAGGATCAAAGGTGAGTGTCATCTTCATACCCGTGTCACTTGAATTAAAGGTCAACTCGGTATCAGATTTCTTCTCAAGTGTACCAACAATCTGCGTAACCAATGTGTTAATATCAGTTGTAGATGAGGTCATCTTAAGAAGGTCATAACCATAGAGACTATAGGTCTTACCTGCGAGGTCATCAATGCCACCCTGTGTCACAGTAATCGTATCACGATTCTCTTGGTTCTTCAAAACGAGTGAGAAAGTACGAATCTCACCTGTTGTGTTAGCTCCGATATGTGCCACGAAAGCAGAGTCCTTATTCTCAATTGATGTCACACCAGAAGCATCGGCAGCATCAGCAAGCTCCATAGAAGGCTCAGCACCTAATGCGGTATAAGGTAGAGTGAGGGTTGTATCCTTATCACTCACAGCGTAATACTTAGCACCTTTGTACTTGAAAAGAGCTCCAGCCTGCAAGATTGGCAGATTAGTAGAATCATTACCATTCTTGATCGTCAACACTGCAGAACGACTGTCCATGGCTGGGTTGTTAGTAACACTGACTACGATAGAATCGTTCTGCAGCTGAGCTGTTGCCCATGAATCACTGACAGAAACGGTTGAGCCAGCAGGTGCAGTAAACTTCACCCCACCCTTCTGTGCCGCAGCAGTAAAGGTGAGTTTTGAGTTTACCACCTGCACAGGGTTCTCTCGCAAGTAATTACTACCTGCATCGTTGTCGTCACTGCAGGCAACGAAGCCTGCAGTAACAGCAAGGAGAAGACAAATATTAAATATCTTTTTCATAAAACACTTACTTGTTTAGTTTTACTTGAGACGCTGTAGATGTTGTGAGGAATGAGGTCCAGTCTACATCGAAGCGTGCAACACGGTTTGGTAGATACTGTGGCATCAATACAGACGCTGTATTGTCGAATGACTCCTCTGGCAAGATAGAAGGCTTGGCAGATGAAGATGTAGAAGCCCTCTTGGTGAGTACTGGGTTAGTCCACTTATCCCACCAACCTGCAAGATTCTCAGAGGTGAATGGTTCGCCAGTGTAAGCCCAGAGAATGATTCGCTCAGTAGTCAAACCAGTATACTGTACCTGTCCATTAATGATGCTGAACAATGGTCCACAGAGTGATGCACTGATGTCGCCATTGTCTGCAATGGTGAAGGAAATTAGGTTGTAAGCACCTGTTCCTGTACCTGTACCACTCTTCTCATCGATGTTAAAGGCATTACCGATGCTATAGCTTACATTATTTCCCTGGAAGGTCATCACCTTCTGTCCACCCTGCATCAAGAATGCATTAGCAGAAGCCACGTAGGTCAATGGGAACACATAGTCTGAACCATAAGCACTGTGAACGTTGAGATAGAACTTGCGATTCGCACCAGAACCAACATATCTTACCTTAATAATGAGCTTATCACCATCCTTAGAGAGGTGAACCCATGATGCATCACAACTGATGTCGAGCTTGTTAAGATATGGAATGGTCTTCGTAATAGTCTTTTCACCATTAGAAGCGTTGATAGCACCTATCATCTTCGCAATGAGGTTAACATCAACGTTTGAAGCAGTAGACTCCACACCAGTTCCTGTGAACTTAGCAGTAGCCTTATCAAATGTTAAGTCGTACAACTGTACGCCATTCAACATAATAGGCTCATACAAACGGATTCCTTTATCTGTAAAGGCGTAAGCAGACTCAGCAACAACCTTATCACCATCATAGATAGCTAACTGACGATTATTCTTATCTGTAACAACAAGTGTGTAAGGCTTTCCACCAATGTTAAGAGCTACATCAGAGAAAACAAAGAGGTTGGTAAGTTCTGTTACCTTCTCTATATATTCTGAAGCTTCGCCAGAGAGTTTATTGAGATACATAGTATTCAACGAACGCTTGCCGTGAATCTTGATGCGGTCAGCACCAATACTATCAATAACAAACTCGAAGTCGCCTTCCTTACCGAGATACTCACCATTCTTTGGAGTAGCATAAATGTGGAGGAAGGTATTGTATGTATCAAACGACAAAACCGGTCCATCGTCTTCTTTCATCTTATACAATGACTTTACCTCGCCATCATCAGGATTGTTCTCATAGCGCACAATCGCATTGTCACGGGTGAACTTAATCGTATAAGCCACGCCACCATAAGCCTGGTATCTCTGTGGATAATAGTCTAAAGCCCAGCCATATTGCGATGCAACCAACGTTTCCTGTGCCTTCTGAAGGAATTCGTCCATACGCTCAGAGTAAGGCTTTCCAAAGACATTCTCTTCTTCTGTCTGGCATGACTGAAGGAAAAGAGCTGGCAAGGCAAGTAGGAGATATATAAATAATTTATTTGCTTTCATATAATGATCCTTTCTTAATAATTAAGATTTGTCAGATTATAACTGCCACTAACAACGTTGTTCTCACGCTCAATGACAGTATCACGCACCTTATCAAGGTCGACATTAAAGGTCTCTTTATAGTAACGTTTAGCAATCTCGAGCTTCTTCTCAATAGCTGTTACACCTGGCTGATCTTTTGCTTCTGCACCATTAGCATCCACAATGGTTGCTTTCTTGAGGATAGCGTTCCATTGTGCATCGGTAGAAATAATGTAAGTACTTACCACCTCAGCAAAATCCTCACGTTCTTCCTTCTGTGAGTAGGCTGTAACGAAACCACGCTTCTCATAGCCTGTTCCATACTTCTCAGAAAGCCACGAATCATTAACATAACCTGTTGGTGTTATCTTACCAAACTCACGTGGGTAGTCCTTAGTCTGGTTCACGATGTGAACAAACTCGTGGTGAATCGTCTTAAGATAATATTCATCCAAAGCGGTACGATTGTTCTTGACTTTATCAAGATGGTTAACACCCAAGAGACGAATCTTCTTTCCACCCTCAGCAGTACCGAGTTTTATACTACCATTGTTTCCATACTCGAACTCACCCAAGAAGCTGAAAAGCTTTGGGAAGAAGCGACGTGTGAAATCAATACCTGCTGCTTCGGTATAAGCCTCAACACAAGTGTACTTCACAATATGCGCTAACTCCACTGACTGAGCTGAATCGGCTGGTACATCATAGTAAGACATATCCGACTCATTGTCCTCATAACGCCACTGTATTTGAATGTTATAAGGTACTACGAAGTTCTTGTACAGCCACTTGTCAAAGACAGTGTTTGCCGTCTTAGAAGGCTTGATAACGCTCTCGCTTGACAAATTATCATCTGAACAAGCAGTGAAGCCTGCTGCCACTGCCGCCAATAGCGATAAAGCTAATATGTTTTTCTTCATTTCTTAATCCTTTAATTAGCTATTAAAAAGAGTGTGCACTTACTGGAGCAGAATACTGATTGACCGCTGAAAGTACTGGTAATTTGTACTGAGAAAGGTCAACGAGCTTCGCACCTGCTACAAGAGCCTTGGCTGGGTTGCCTGCAACACCTGCCTCACGAATACTCTGTGGAATCTGTACCACCTGACGAGGGTCGTCTTTCTCCAACCAATCAAGGTTCTGAGAAGGCTTACCGTTAGCACCAATCAAACGACGTGGAATCTCGATATTGTAACGTCTGATATCCATCCAACGCATTCCCTGATGTACTGTCTCGATACGACGGAAGTTCAGCAAGCACTGTAAGAGTGACTCCTGCACTGAGCCTTCAGCATCGATAGTGAAGCGAGGGCTGATGTGCTTCTTGAAACTTGGTACCATCTTAGCAGCATCAGCGTATGCATATGGAACTGTCTTGAAGAATGTTTGTACACTTGTTGGGGTAAGGGTCACATTGGTATTGAAGAAGTTCTTCATCCAAATAGTCATATCTGCACAAGCAGCATCATTCTGACCGAGCATGATTTCAGCCTCTGCACGGTTAAGCAAAGCCTCATCCATAGTGAAGTTAACGTTCAATGTGCGGAGATAACCAGAGCCTGTTGTGGTATTACGAATCTCAAACTCACGTGGAAGTTTCATCAATAAAGCGAAGTTATTCTCACCTGAATTAACAGTAAATGGCTTCCAAATGAGGTTTGACGATGTACCCCAGATGTTATTACTATTGAACAACTCTGTCTCTGACAAGTAGTTAGTAAGTGTATAACGCTTACTGGTTAACCATGGTGCAAGAGCCATACCAGCATTGCTGACACTGGTCTGAACAAGGAGGTTACAGTCTGCAGAAGCACTACAATAAGCCTCAGCAATCTTTACTGCCTGCTCTGATTTACTCAGTGGCATAGCCTGCAAAGCTCTATAGTCACGCAAAGAAGCAGCAGAGTTACTACCTAAGAGTTTATCAGCATATTCCTTTGCCTTCTCCCACTTCTCATAATAGAGGTAGAAACGTGTTGCAAAAGCATAAGCAGCCTGCTTATTGAAGTGATACTTTGGCACCTCATATGTATCATTAAGCAATGGAATACCAGCCTCAATATCAGCAGCAATCTTTGCATAGACATCAGCTACAGTACCACGATTACTCTGTTCTGCAGCTGCAGAGAAGTCTGCAATTCCTGTTGCATAATAGAGTCCAGCATCCTTTGTACTGGTCTTGCCATTATAAGGACGGCAGAATTCGTTAGCAAGGATAAAGTGATCATAGGCACGAATGAGCAAAGCCTCACCCTTTGAATTACGAAGTATATCGTTCTTTGGACCGCCCTGATCCTCAATGGCAGCCAAAGCTTCATTAGCCTTATAGACACCCTCATAATAAAGCATCCACACCATCTCAGGAGAGTCATTACCACCTTCTGTCTGCTCTTGCCAGAAGAAGTACTGATCACCACCACGGTTACCCTGGCTATTCTGTGCTCCCATGTAATCGGTATTGTCAGACATCCACTCGTTAAAGAGCGTCGGTGTACGGTCAGGATAGGCTGTCACAAGCAGACCCGCAATCTTCTTTGGTGTGTCCAAAGTCGTACGGTTGTCTGGCAACGTATCCAATTGGTCAGAACAAGATGCAAGTATCGCTACAGATGCAAGCATCAAGCTGCCCTTATATATGATATTCTTAATTTTCATATTCGTTCTATATTAAATTACTTCTGGTTCTGATTCAGCATCTCTTTATTGTCTAATGGCTGTATCATCTTACAACCATTCGCTTTGTTAGGAACTCCAAAGTTACTATCAACATTTGGATATTCTCAGCTGAATATGAAGCCTCCGTTAAAATATTAAAGACCTAATCTCAATGTCATGGTGAACTGCTTTGGAACTGGTGCAGCCACACCACCTGTATTGAAGAACTCTGGATCCTGACCGTTCAGCTTCTTATCTGAATAGAAGAGGAAGAGGTTAGTTGCCTGAAGCTTCAAAGCTAAACTGCTAACGCCAATCGTTCTAATCATAGCTGCAGGGAAAGTGTAACCCAATGAGATTTCCTTCATACGAATGAAGTCACCCTTTGCGATACGAACATCAGAATAGTTATAAGCATTGTAAGCAACATCCAACTGTGAATTGTTGCGGTTCTGACGACGTGAAGCAATTACAGGGATAGTAGTCAAAGCCTCATCACCACTGTATGTCCACCGATTACGGAACTCCTTAGGCAAAGCATCCATATCGTCATATCGGTTGCTGAAGATATGGTTCAAACGAACCTTATTACCAAAGCTATAAGTAACAAATACGTTGAGGTCCCAATTCTTATAACGGAAGACGTTACCGAATGAACCCGTTGTAGTTGGGTCGGCAGGACCTTCGAACTTCAGATACTTAATCTTCTCCTGATCACGCTCCTGGAGGTTAAGACCAGAGATAGTTCTTCTACCATCCTCGTTCATGAATGTAGGCAAACCTTCACCATTGAGTCCAGCAAATGGAATGCTAAAGATAGAGTTTACAGGATAACCTACAAGACTATAACCAGTTCCCTGTACGAGGTCGATAACACGTGCATGGGTGAAGAGACTTGTAATCTCATTGTGTGTCCATGAGAAGATGAAGTTAGATTCCCAACTGAAGTCCTTTGTCTTGATGTTATGTGTATTCAATGAAAGCTCCATACCATTAGATTTCATTGAAGCAACGTTAGCAAGGTTATAAGAGCCCAACTGTGGATGGTTCACGTAACCAATAAGGTCACTATTGCGACGCCAGTAGAAATCAGTTGTAAGATTGATTCGGTTGTCAAGGAATCCAAAGTCGAAACCAAGGTTGAACTCACGCTTCTTCTCGTAGGTAAGGTTCTTGTTACCGAACTGCTCATCGTAACCAGTCTCCTGAATAGAAGTAAATGGACGCCAAGGCACTGTTGCTGTGAAGATTGGCAATGAGTTAGTTACAGGAGGACGGTCACCAGTAAGTGAGTAGCTCAAGCGGAATGTAGCATGTGTCAACGCCTGCTTAAACACCTTATTAAACCATTCTTCCTCATGTGCGTTCCATGCACCAGAAACGTTATAGGTTGGCAACCAACGAGCTGATGTAGCCTTACCTAAATAGTTAGTACCCTCATAACGGAAAGTACCAGTCATCTGATAGCGACCCTTATAAGAATAGGTACCTGTACCGAAGTAAGCAAGACTGCGGATGTGGGTATTTGACAAGCCATAGTAGTCAGATCCCTTCTCCTGGAACATCTTGAATGCACGATAGTTCAGCTTAGCAATCTCACCAGCATCAAACATCATACCCCACTCACGGTCGAAAGTAGCCTTACGGTCAACGCTATTACTCTCAACACCGGCATAGAGGTTCACGATGTGTGTATCATTGAATACATCGTTGTAAGCAGCAGAAAGACGGGTATCCCAACCAAAGAAGTGGTTACCTGTTCTGTCAAGAATACCGCCCTCTTTGAGGATTGACTCTGGAAGAGCAAATGGGTTGTCAGGATCAGTATAAAGATAAGGATTGGCATCGCGGATAGTTGTTGTACCCATTGCACGATAAGCCAAAGCCTGATTAGAGTTTTCACGAACGACATGCTCCATCGTTGAAGCAGCACTCTTAACAGCTACCAAAGCAGTAAGCTTCAACTTTGTTATTGGCTTATAGTCGATACTTGTCTGTATACGGAAGTCATGTACATTCAAGTCCATATAGTTATTGTTCAACTCATTGAAGATGTTGAACGGAGCATAGTTACGTGTATATGACTCGGTTGGGTCGAGTGTACGTGAAGTGTTCAAAGAATAAGAGTAAGGGTTGATATCGAAAGCACGACTAACAGCACCTGTTGATGGGTCAATCGTACGGCTCAACGAACCTGGAGCTCTCTGCTTACGATAAGAAGCATTAGCGATAAGGTTCAAACCGACCTTCTTATTAATATTGTAAGTCGTATTGATGTTACCAGTGTAACGCTGAACACGGCTTGACTTATACCATCCCGGATCATACATAGCAGAGAGTGAAGCATAGTACTGACCCTTATCTGTACCACCAGAAGCACTCACAGAGTGGTTGTGCATGATTGAACTTGAGAAAAGCTGGTCGAACCAGTCAGTATTGCGATACTCAGCAGCACGCAGATAAGCATCACGCGCTTTCTGTGTATTCTCAAGACCGAACTGTCCCTTAGTAGCGTCATACTCAGAGATGAGCTGATACATACGACCATAAACACCACTTGTAGAGGCGTTAGCAATCTCAGCATAATTCAAATAGCCCTTCTTCTCCAACTCACGATAAACCTCCATCTGATCCTGTGAGTTCATGATATTAAAGTTCTTATAGCTTGGCTTCAAACGGAGGGTGTACTCACCAGTATAGCTCAAATGGCTCTGACCAGCCTTACCCTTCTTTGTAGTTACAACAATCACACCTGCCATAGCACGAGCACCATAGATAGATGTAGCAGAACCGTCCTTCAGAATCTGGAAACTTTCAATGTCATCAGCATTCAATCCTGCAATAGCAGAAGAAATCAAAGTCTTTGCATCACCTGATGACAACGAACTTGCATCAACATTGGCAATGTCTTCCATGATGACACCATCCACAACCCACAAAGGTTTTGATGAACCGAAGATTGACGTGTTACCACGAACACGAATCTTAGGAGCAGTACCGAACGTACCAGACACGTTCTGAACGCTCACACCGGCAGCACGACCTTCGAGCGAACGGCTCACGTCCGCCATACCATCGAGCTTAGCTTTTGAAGCATCAATCTTGGTAGCAGCACCAGAGAAGAGGCGTTTGTCTTGCTGGGTCATACCCGTTACGACGACCTCAGTAAGCTGATGATTGTCATTAGAGAGGACAACCTTCATGCCATCTTTTGCTGTTACGGTCTGAGTGACCATACCAATGTAACTGACTACGAGTTTCTTTCCTGCAGGAACGTCGATAGTGAAGTGACCATCAATATCGGTAACTGTACCCGTCGTAGTACCTTGTACCATGACAGATGCTCCGATAACGGCTTCTCCATCGTCCTGAGAAACTACGGTTCCGTTAATCTTTGCCTGACCAAACGCTGTTCCTAATGACAGGATAAGACCAAACAAAAAGAGAGTAATTCTTTTCTCCATAGATCTCTTTTGATTATTAAAATATTATTGTGTAACTGTTTCGCTAAACTTTACGATTTTGTTCCTTTCTGAAACATTTTATTAGAGATGAGTCTTAAACCTAAATATATTGCTGCTTTTTCACAATATAAAAAGATTATTACTTTCATGGAATGCAAATTTAAATATTATTTATATAAGTTGCAAGCATTTTTCGAGTAAAATTACATTTTCTTTTAAAATTTAATTGAATACTTACTGATTCCAACAAAAGAGTACATAAAACACTTATAATTATAAACAGAAGAGTGTTTAGTTGACAAGTAAACAGGTTTTACTTGACAAGTTGACAAGTGAACATCCAAACAAGGTATTAGTTATAAAAGAAAAATAGGATTTTGTTTACATGTTGATAAGTTTTGTTTACATGTAAATGGGCGTGTAAATGAACAAAATTACAGATTTAAAGGAAGACAAGAGATTAGGGGAGACATAATAAAGATAAGGTAAAAAAGACAAGGTAACAAAGTATACAAAGACCAAATAACAAAATAATCTGGAACAAAGTAATAGCATAATGAATTACTACTTAATCCCTACTCCCCTATCACAGACACCATAGAATGATAATATAATGTAAAGAAAAAATCTAATCTTCGAATTGAGAAGGGCATAAATCAGCTTGCAATTAACGCCCAATTGGCTTGTAAAAGATGCCCTTTTGAGGGCTAACTAACGCCCTTTTGAAACCTTACTAAGCACCTTTTTAAAAGCTGTTTTGCAATAGATTGATATTAAGGAAGTTACAAAGGCTATTCAAAAAGAGGTTTTAGAGCCATTTGGGGCAAATAAACAACGAAATGATGTAAAGAAAATTCAGAGGCTTAAGAGAAAACTTTGTGGTAAGATAACAGATAGCTAAAGACGTTGTATTTAGAGTAAAATCATTCTCTCACGCATTTAACCCCAATCGGTCATTAGACCACAATGTTTCAGGAATTCTTGCTTTTGTGTTGTTTCCTAACATCTTTTATTTTCTTGTCGGCATCTTGTCTGCCTTTGTAACTTGACGTAGCCCGCTACGCCTGCGTCCCAAAGACAGACAATCTGCTCGATAATAAAACAAAATATGTTTAGGCTCTAATAACCGATTGGGGTTTAAGAGAATAAAAATAGGGTGCATCAGAAATTTGATACACCCTAATTATTTTTCGATTTAAACTTATTCTTTCCTAAATCTGGCAGAAGAAGAGTACAATTACCTGTGCTAAGAAGATTCGAAGGAACATACTGAGCGGATAAACTGTTGAGTAACCTACAGCTGGAGCCTCACCTGCACAAATAGAGTTTGCATAAGCCAAGGCTGGTGGGTCGGTATAGGTTCCGGCAAGCATACCCATAATCGTGAAGTAATTGAACTTATACTTCAAACGAGCAATAGTGCCGACAATAAGGATTGGAACAATCGTAATGATAAAACCTGTGTACACATACTTCAATCCGTCACCCTGTACTACGGTGTCCCAGAAGGTTGCTCCTGCCTTGATACCTACAGAAGCCAAGAAGAGTGCCAAACCAATTTCACGGAGCATCATATTCGCTGACGTTGTAGTATAGGTCACAAGTCCCATTCGATAACCAAAACGACCAATAAGAATAGCGATAACCAACGGACCACCTGCAAGACCGAGTTTCATTGGTACAGGCATGTGAGGAATCGCAATTGGCAACGTACCGAAGATGATACCGACGATGATACCAACGAAGATGGTTGCAATATTTGGTGCGTTAAGGCGCTTTTCAGAGTTACCCATCATAGAAGCAACGCGGTTTACGTTCTCTTCTGGACCAACAACCATGATACGGTCACCCACGATAAAACGGTGGTTGCGACCAGCAAAGAGGTCCATACCCTGTCGGCTGATACGTGTTACGTTCACGCCATATACTGAACGGAAATGAATATCGCCCAAAGTCTTTCCGTTAATCTTACTATTGGTGATAACAATACGACGGCTAACCAACTGTTGTGGCTGGTCTTCCTCGTGCCAGTCTACTTCAATCTCTGGACCGATGAAAGCACGGATAGCAGCTGCGTCAGCCTCTGCACTGACAACGAGAATCTCATCGCCTAACTCAAAAACATTATCTAAGGTAGGAACAGACAATACCCCTTCGTGCATAAGACGTGTACAAACGAAGTCACGATTAAGGAATTCTGATATTTCTTCGAGCTTACGGCCTGCGATATACGCATTCTGTACCTTCAAATACATTGTGTAAGGCTTTGCATGAGGATTCTCAGCTTCTTCCTCATTCAGCTTTTCATTCTCCTCTTGAAGGTTCACCTTACAGATATAACGGATAGCAATCGTCGCACTGATGATACCAACCACGCCCAAAGGATAAGCACAAGCGTAACCAGAAGCGATGTCGAAGTTCATGCCATTCTTGAAGACACTGTGGAGTGCTTCATTCGCAGCACCAAGACCAGGAGTGTTCGTCACAGCACCATAGAGCGTGCCGACCATCATAGGAAGATTTGTCTTGTCCTGCGTGTCAAAGAAAATGTAGTAACAAGCAAACATCACAAGGACGTTGAGCAGGATTGCCACCGTCGAAAGAATGTTCAACTTCAGACCACCTTTACCGAAACTCTCAAAGAATCCCGGTCCGACTTGCAAACCAATCATAAAGACAAAAAGAATCAATCCAAAGTCTTGTACAAAGGTCAATACGGGGATAGGTCCTGTAAATTTAATGTGACCAGCAAGAATGCCCACAAACAACACAAAGGTAACGCCAAGCGAAATACCTCCAATTTTAATTTTGCCAAGGTAGATACCCAAGGCAATGACAATAGAATACAATAGCATAATATGGGCTACCGTATCCTGTTTCTCTGCCGAAAAAATATCAATTAACCAGTCCATAAGTATTATTTATTCTGTGCAAAGGTAAGGATTAAAAGGCATATTAGCTAATCTTTTATGACGAATTTTAACCATTTGTCTGTTTTTGTATACGTTACTTTCTTATTTACCTATGTAAAAACTGTTCGTAAGATGTTATTGAGCCATCGGGAATATGAAATAATGAGACAGTCTTTTCTATGTAGACAAATAAAAATGAAAGGTATTGCAGTATAATAACCTATTAGAGATTAAGACAGCCAAAGAAGTTATTGTCTATTTTCATATTCATGCTAAAGGTTCTTCTGAAATATGGAGTGATAAACTAAAAGTCTTATATAATAGGCACACGGAGTCACGGAGGGGACGGAGGTTATGCAATGTTACGGAGGTGCCGACGGCACAAAGAGCGACGGAGGTGTAGCGTACAGATTCTTGATAACTATTTTGGGGTAAAAGCTTTGTATATAAATTACTAATAAATTTGGTAAACAAACTCCGTCGCTCTGTGCACCGACGGTGCCTCCGTAACTTCTATTGCTTTGTTTTAATAATCCTCCGTACTCTCCGTGTCTCCGTGTGACATTTCGTCAGAAACCTAACCTTAAGTGGCAAAACTTATCACTCCAATATCCAGAAGACCCATACTGAAGACTGCTAAATCAATTTTATAGCTATTCTGAACACGCTGTATTCTGCCCATTCTAATGATTATAAAGTCCCTCTCCTACCCTCATCGGCTAACGTGCCGATGCTTAGCACACATCGTGCTGATGGTGAGCACCAATGGTGTTAGGTGCTAAAAGATTGCGATTTATCGCTGAATTAGAAGCAAAAAGAATCTTTATTAGACTTTATAAGGCTACATATACAAAAGAATCCCCTTGTTTGTTGCCGAATAAGTATTCTACAACAAACAAGGGGATTGACTATTTATAAACTACTAATTTACTTTACGCTAACCTTTGCTGCCTTGTTTCCTACACGTACGATGTAGGTACCACGAGCAAGAGAGATGCGTGTGCTATCGTCAGCAACCTTACCCTGGTAAACGAGTTTACCATCGATTGAGTAGATAGCAACTGTGCTATTCTGTGCGCCAAGAACGCTAATTGCACCATCGAAGAACTGAATCTTAACATCCTTATCTGCAGTTACTGCATCAATACCTGTTGCAGGTGTGAACGCGATGTAGTTTGTATAGATAAGAGCATTAGGGAAGTTATCGTTCGCCATCACACAAACAAGGTTGGTGAATGTCTTGTCAAGCTTCAATGTGGTAACACCATTCTCAAGTGTGTACTCCTCATTTAGCTCTAACTTCTCGCCTTGCAACTCGCCATCTCTATATGTCACATTACCGATGAACCAGTGATAGGTTGTCATCTCACCGCCAACAACAGCTTCAGAGCTGAGGTCAACCTTACCATTAACACACTTAACATCGATTGGTGCCTGAAGGTTGTAAGAGTATCTATCAAATCGTTTGCCGTTATTGTTTGGCAAAGGCATTGTAGAGAACTTCAGACGGTTGCCAACAACGTTGAGGACTCTAAGGTTGGTATTCTTTGATACGTCAACCTTTGTCAGCTTATTAGCGTTCAACCACAACTGCTCTAACTGAGGGAGTTTGTCGAGTGACACGCTTTCGAGGTCGTTATCGCTCAAGTCAAGGCTCTCAAGTTTAGGGTTATCAAGCTTGATTTCCTTCATCTTATTGCTTGAGAGGTAAGCAATACCAAGGTTTGGTGCCTTTGACAAGTCGAAGTTCTTAATCTTATTACCAATCAATGACACTGCAAAAAGTTTTGGGAACGGTGACAAGTCAATATCTGTCAACTCATTACCATCAAAGTTCAAATCAGTAAGATTTGGTGCTGCAGGGAGCTTAACAGATGTAAGTCCAGCTTGAGTTATAGAAATGAGTTTCGCTTCCTTCAAACCAGTGAGGTCTACATCAGTCATCTTAACGTTTGCAACGCTGAAGACTTTCACCTTATCATCAGCCTCAGCAACAAGCACACGTACCTTTGTGTTCGCCTTAGATTTAGCTTGGAAAATCTTATATTTTTCTCCAAGTGTGTACTGTGTAACATTACCATTGCCGCCCCACTCGAAGTAAACAGACTTACCAGGAACATAGCTTGCGAGAGACAATACTACGCTATCGGTCTGGTTGACAGTAGTAAATGATGCCAACTCATATTTAGGGAAGGCAATAGGATGAACATTAGTAGTCTTGAAGACGTTCTGTCCTTCGAAATCAGGATAAGCAGGATGTGTCATCTCGCAATAGATTGAGTCAAGTGCGAGGTTGGTGAACTTAGCTGAACCATTGGTGATGGTGTAGTCCTTGCCCAACTGTAATGGTGTACCATCTTTCTTCTTCCATACAAAGTTAGTTGTTGCACCATCCTTTGTTATATACTGCTCAGAGAGGTCGATGCCTGGTGAAGAGGTTGAAATCTGTAGTACATGCTGTGGTGCATAGATAAAGTTACCACGAGTCAGACCGAAGTCGTTAGGCATATTAGCCAATGTGAAGTAGTTACCACTAACATTCAACTTCTTAACTGGTGCTACAGGTGGTATCTTCACCTCGGTAAGTTCGTTGTTTGCCACATTGATATCCTCTATAAGTTCGCTGTGGTTGAGGAGAAGACGAGTGAACTTGTTGTAAGAGATATCAAGCATACGCAAGTTGTCGGCATCCTTAAGATCCAACTTATTCAGTTTGTTGTGACTTACATTGAGCTTGGTTACACCATAGATGGTATTGAAGAGTAATGAGTCAACTTGGTTATGACTAATATTGATATCAGTCAACTTACTCTTATTAAAATAAGATGATGGACCACGGAGATCAACACGATTTAGCTGATTGTAAGAGAGGTCGAGCTTCTCAAGCTTATTGTTGTAAGAGAGGTCGATAGTAGTAAGATTTGCTCTCTTCAATGTAAGCGTACGAAGCTCTGTAAGTGCAGAAAGGTCGATGTTGTCAATGTACTGGCCATCAGACTCAAGACTTGTTACGTACTTATCCTGTGGGACATATACGATAATGTCTCCAGCACCAGTGCGTGTAGTCACGATATTGGCTGTAGCTGGGCGCTCATCCTTAATCTCGAATGGGGTAGTATTACCATCGCCTAAGTCAACCTTTACAGTTACAGGATTAGCTGCTGTAGCACCAAGGATACCAACAGACATCTTCAGAGGAGAACCTGCGTCGCCAAGACTTGCGAGCTGAATAGCCTTCACGTCCTTACCAAACTCTGCAACAGTCTTCACACGGAAGTTCTCTGTGCGGATAGGATAGTCTCTGAGTCGGCTATTAGTGAACTGAACAAAGACTTCTTCATCAAGTGCTTTCTTCGCACGAAGCACACGCTTGCTGAGGTCGATGACATCACCTACCTTATATGTATCGTTCAACTCCATAGGGTTTTGCTCGTGGTAATACTCAAACCAGTTGCCTGGTTCAGGTAGTGTCGCAAAATCCATGTAGTTGTATCTTACGTTGACACTATATAGTTTTGGGTTCTGACTAACGTCAAGATTCCGTAGGAGGTTACGGTCGCAAGAGAGTGTGAAGAGCTCTGGATTGTTTCTTAAGTTAAGCTCCTTAAGATTATTACCACCACAATAGAAGTAGTAAAGCTCAGGACAATGAGATACATCAATGCTCTCAAACTTCACGTCTGTGTTGACTGTTCCTGAAGAGTGAGAGATATAGAGCTGTGTAATCTTAGGGTTATGGCTGAGATCAAGTGTCTTTACACGAGAGTCACCCACGTTGAGAATCTGCAATTCTGGGTTCTTTGAGAGGTCTACACTTTCAACACTTGTCATGTCAAGGCTCGTCCAATCTGTGGAACCTCCAACACCATAAGATTAGGCATACTACCAATCATCAATGGAGTTGTAGCAGAGAAAGGATTATCCTGCAAATAGATAATATTCAGACTCTGTAAACAATCGATGTTGAGTGACTTTAAGTTGTTATGCTCTAAGTTCAAGACTTGGAGTTTCAAGTTGTCATTAAACTGAATCTGGTCGATCTCATTACCAGAAGCATTGAAGAAATAGAGGTCGTCTGGGTTACCTTTGATTGTTACCCAGCCTGCATCTGACACAACATCTGTACAGAGAGTACCCTTAATGGCCTGTTCGCCATGATCATTCTCAACAATAGCTTTATTAATCTCAACTTCGGTATCACCAGAACCATAGTCGATAGAGACATCAGCCTTGTCTGATTTAGAGCCCAACACAAAAGAAACCTGTGCTGCCACACCAGAATTCTTTGCCTTTTCAGGCACATTGGTGTGGAATCGAATCAAAACTTCGTCTTGCGCATGGGCAGCAAGCGAACTCCACAACATAGCCATCACTAAGAGGAGGAATGATGGTAAAAAAGTAAATTTGTGCTTCATATAAATATAAATATTATTGTGTTCTGATTTTATAGCTTATCTTTACTTATCGTATTCCCAAGGGTTAGGAGTGTTAGTCCTATCCTTTGGGAATATTATTCGATGTGTATCAAGTCTTAATAGATAACGATACGTTGTGCCTTACCACCATTTACTTGAATCAAGTAAACGCCCTTGTTCCATGAAGAGGCATTAACGTTGAGTTCGTCACCTTGTGCTGAGAGCGAGTGAACTAACTGTCCGCTGAGTGAGTAAGCACGTAGATTCAGCTGCTTTGCACCAGCAAGGAAGGCTGAGAAAGAGCGTTCGCCAGTCATTGTAATGACAGGTACTGCCTGACTCTCTGCGTATCTTACACCATTAATACCATTGGTTTCCTTTTCCTTTAGTACCTGCTTCAAACCTGCGTAAGCGTCAAACTTACCTGCACCCCACTGTACTGGGTCGCCCGTATTAGTGACATAGTTATCCTTACGAGCGGTCTGCTGAATGATACGTATTACGTCCTTGACAGTCAAACTTGGGTTTGCTTCAAGCCAGAGGGCAATAGCACCAGCCACAACAGGCGTAGCCATGGATGTTCCGAGGGATTGATGCCAGTAGTATTTCTTA
>QWCF01000710.1_pt1 | contig 31494 bp, 17 predicted proteins | sample 1972521 | NCBI WGS metagenome assembly QWCF01 (sample SAMN09866715, study PRJNA288562) | Human oral metagenome isolate term4_saliva, whole genome shotgun sequencing...
TCAAGAAATTGACAGTGTGTCGCAAATTGCGGCTCAATATTTCATTCCAAATGAATACGATAAGCTCATGGCTTCTATCGGAGCAGATGGCACTAACGCCTTTACTAGCTACGACGTAACATGCTATGTGGAAGATATTCCATCGAATGAGGTGGACAACTGGGTGAAAATACAAGCCGATCGCTTTCAAAATATGGTGATAAGAGGCTTCCATACTGAGCTTGAAGCGGTGTATGAAGAATACAACATCGGCTTAAGTGACGACGGAAGAAAGCAATTTGACATGCTTTTAAGTAAGCTTTTCCCTAATCACCCCTATGGAACTCAAACCACAATAGGTACACAAGAGCACCTAAAGAACCCTTCAATAGTAAACATAAAGAACTATTTTAAGAAATACTATGTGCCTAACAACACTGCAATTTGTATGTCGGGAGACTTCGATTACAATGAAGTGATGAGCATTTTGGATAAGTATTTCTCTGAATGGAACGCTAATCAGCCCATTAAACCAGTGGAATTCCCTCAATATCCACAGCTAACTCCACTTAAAAACAATATCGAAACGAGTGTAGTTGGATTGGAAGCTGAAAACATTCTCATGGGTTGGAGAGCCAAAGAAGCAGGTTCTTTCCAAGCAGATACATTGGAAGTGGCGGCTGAAATCTTGTCTAATTCAAAGGCAGGACTAATGGATTTGAACCTAGAACAAAAGATGAAGTACCTCGGTGGCGGTGCTTATTTCGTTGGATTTGCCGATCATAGCATCTTTGCAATGCAGGGAATGCCAAAGGAAGGACAATCACTTAACGACGTGAAGCAATTGCTTTTGGGCGAAATAGAGAACCTAAAGAAAGGCAACTTCGCCTCTACTCTCCTTCCATCGGTTATCAATAACATGAAACTCAAATACTATAAATCGCTCGAAAGCAATCGTTCTCGAACCGATATGATGATGGATGCCTTTATAAATGGCACTAAATGGAGTGATGTTACACAAAAGATGAGCCGCATACAAGGTATGACTAAGGAGCAAATTGTGGCCTTTGCTAACCGCTTTTTCAATGAGAAATATGTGGCAGTGTTGAAGAATCAGGGCGTAGATAGCAGTATTGTGAAAATCGAAAAGCCTGCCATTACCCCTATTCCACTTAACAGAGAGGCTCAAAGTGACTTTTTACAACAAGTGGTTAACGCTAAAGTTCAACCCATAGAGCCTAAGTTTGTAGACTTTAATAAGGACCTAACAAAAGGCAATACCGCACAAAACATGCCTGTATTGTATGTAAAGAACAACGAAAATGGCTTGTTTACGCTTTCTTTGCGCTATCCTTTTGGAAGCAATGCAGATAAGAAATTGAGCGCAGCTGCAGACTACTTGAGCTACTTAGGCACCACAAAAATGTCGGCAGAACAACTCAAACAACGCTTTTATGAATTGGCTTGCGACTACAGTATCTATGTAGGTGACAAGGAAACATACGTTACTATTAACGGATTGAACGAGAATATGCCTCAGGCTTTGGCTTTAGTAAAGAGCCTTTTAACCAACGCTAAGGTAGACAATGAGGCTTATCAAGAATTCGTTAGCTTAACTATTAAGTCTCGAGAAGATAGTAAAGCAGAGCAACAAGTGAACTTTAAGACACTTGCTGCATACGGAAAGTATGGCGAATACAATGCTTATAGAAACATTCTAAGCAACAATGAGTTGAAAACCATTAAGCCTTCGGATTTAATTCAATCGCTAAAGAAACTCATCAACTATCGTCATACCTTATTATATTATGGAGTTGACGACCTAAACAAGGTGATTGCAACTGTAAACAAAGAGTTTAAAGGCACCAAGTTTACCGACGCTCCAAAGGGAATCGATTATGTATTGCAACCCACTCAAAGCAATTCTATCCTCCTTGCACCTTATGATGCAAAGAATATTTACATGATTCAATATCATAATAACAACGAGAAGTGGACTCCAGAGAATAGCGCTCTTATCGGAGTTTTCAACGAATACTTTGGCGGAAGCATGAATTCTGTAGTGTTCCAAGAGCTTCGTGAGACTCGAGGTTTGGCTTATAGTGCATCAGCTTCGTATGTAACCCCAAGCAGAAAAGATGTTCCTGAATATGCACAAACATACATCATCTCTCAAAACGACAAGATGATCGATTGTATCAATGCCTTCAATAGCATTATAGATACTATCCCTCAAGCTCAAATTGCCTTTGATTTAGCCAAGCAAGCACTTAACAAACGCATTGCAACAACACGCACAACAAAATTCGGAATCATCTCTAAATATTTGGAATCAAAGGAACTTGGCATCGATTATGACATCAACCAACAAATCTATAAGAACCTTCCAAGCATTCAATTGAAAGACATTGTAGACTTTGAAAAGAAGAGAATGGCTCACAAACCCTACCTATATATAATATTAGGTGATGAAAAGAATCTTGATATTAAAGCCCTTGAGAAGATTGCCCCCATTAAAAGAGTGACCACAGAACAAATCTTTGGCTATTAAAGAGCAAACAAAATGAAATTCAATATATAACAAACAAAACATTATGGCAACAACTCCTGAATTTAAGTATGCCCCTATGTTCCAAACAGGGGAAGACAAAACAGAGTACTATCTACTCACAAAAGAAGGCGTTTCAACAAGCGAATTCGAAGGAAAAACTATCTTAAAGGTTAGCAAAGAGGCTCTTACTCAGCTCACTAACACAGCGTTTAGAGATGTCAATTTCTTATTAAGACGTTCTCATAACGAGCAAGTTGCAAAGATACTTTCAGACCCCGAGGCAAGCGATAACGACCGTTATGTGGCACTAACATTCCTTCGTAACGCTGAAGTTGCATGCAAAGGCGTTCTTCCTTTCTGCCAAGATACAGGTACAGCAATCATACATGGAGAGAAAGGTCAACGTGTTTGGACCGACTTTTGCGATGAAGAAGCGCTTTCATTAGGTGTTTATAAGACCTACACTGAAGAGAACTTGCGTTACTCTCAAAATGCTCCTTTAAACATGTATGATGAAGTTAACACTCGTTGTAACCTACCAGCGCAAATCGATATCGAAGCAACTGAGGGCGATGAGTATAAGTTCTTGTGCGTAGTTAAAGGTGGTGGATCGGCTAATAAGACCTATTTCTACCAAGAAACCAAAGCTATTCTAAACAAAGAGACCCTTGTTCCTTTCCTATTAGAAAAGATGAAGACTCTTGGAACCGCTGCTTGTCCTCCTTATCACATCGCATTTGTTATTGGAGGAACTAGCGCAGAGAAGAACCTTTTAACTGTAAAACTTGCTTCAACTCGTTTCTATGACGGTCTACCTACAACAGGAGACGAAACCGGAAGAGCCTTTAGAGATGTGCAATTAGAACAAGAATTGCTCGAAGCATCACACAAAATCGGCCTAGGAGCACAGTTCGGAGGTAAATATTTCGCACATGATATTCGTGTAGTACGCCTTCCTCGCCACGGAGCATCATGCCCTGTGGGTCTTGGAGTGAGCTGTTCTGCAGACAGAAACATCAAAGCTAAGATCAACAAAGATGGTATTTGGATTGAAAAGCTCGACGATCAACCAGGCAACCTCATTCCTGAAGAATTGAGAAATGCAGGCGAAGGCAACTCAGTTAAAATCGACTTGAACCTTCCAATGGACGAGATCAGAAAAGAACTCACCAAATATCCTGTTTCAACTCGTTTGAGCTTAAATGGTACTATCATCGTGGCTCGTGACATTGCACATGCTAAGTTGAAAGAAAGATTAGACAGAGGCGAAGGCTTACCCGATTACTTTAAGAACCACCCAGTGCTTTATGCAGGTCCAGCAAAGACTCCTAAAGGTCTTCCTTGCGGTTCAATGGGACCAACAACTGCCAACCGTATGGACACATACGTTGACCTATTCCAACAAAATGGCGGTTCAATGGTGATGATTGCAAAGGGTAACAGAACCCAAATGGTTACCGATGCATGTAAGAAGAACGGTGGTTTCTACCTTGGAAGTATCGGTGGTCCAGCTGCAGTTCTATCAATGAACAGCATCAAGAGCATTGAATGTGTAGAATATCCAGAGCTTGGAATGGAAGCAGTTTGGAAGATTGAAGTAGAGAATTTCCCTGCATTTATCCTTGTAGACGATAAGGGTAACGACTTCTTTAAGCAACTTCCTGCAGGCACAGTGAACTGTAAAAAATAACAATCGCAGAAACATCACGTTTCAATAACGATTATATCTAAATCAAAAAGCATAACTATTCGCATTTTGGTCCAATTTTGTTAGGTGTAACATATATTTTCTTCTATCTTTGCGAAAGTTTACTACCGACTTAAACAATAAAAATAGACACAAACAAATAAAGTTCTGTCTAAAAATGCCAGTTGCATTATTGTCTCTACTGATAATTAGCAGGAGAAGTATGTTTCATGACAAGCACAACAATCGAAAAACCTTTTACAAAATATAATCATGAAGAAAATAACCTTTATTGTCTTTACATTCCTTTTAACCCTTGGCAGTGCATCTGCACAAATCGTAAACATCACCCAAAGTGACATAAACAAAGCACGTGAGATCGTATCTAAAATGACATTAGATGAGAAAATCTCATACATCTCAGGCTATACAGACTTTTCTATTTGCCCAATTCCTCGCTTAGGTCTACCTGAAATCAAGATGGCAGATGGCCCACAAGGAATACGTAATGTTGCAAGAAGCACCATGTATCCTGCTGGAATACTTTCTGCTGCAACATGGAACAGACAATTAATAAACAAACTCGGCTGCTCTTTGGGACAAGATACACGCCTTCATGGCATAAATATCTTATTAGGACCAGGCGTAAACATGTATCGTGCGCCTATGTGCGGTAGAAATTTTGAGTATTTTGGTGAGGATCCATATCTCGCAAGCGAAACAGCTAAACACTATATCATCGGAGTTCAATCGCAAGGTGTCATTGCAACGATAAAACATTTTGCCCTAAACAACCAAGAATGGAATAGACATCATGTAAGTTCTGATGCAGATGAACGTACAATACAAGAGATATACTTCCCTACTTTCAAGAAAGCTGTACAGGAAGCACACGTTGGAGCAATAATGAATAGCTACAATCTTATAAATGGTGTGCATGCAACAGAAAATCCTTGGCTTAATATTCAGGTACTAAGAGATAGCTGGGGATTCAAAGGAATACTTATGTCTGATTGGGAATCTGTGTATTCTGGGGTTGGAGCAGTACTTGGTGGATTGGATCTTGAGATGCCATCTGGAAGATATATGAATAAAGAAACACTTTTACCTGCCCTAAAAAGTGGAATTATATCAGAAAAGATGATCGATGATAAGGTTTGCCATATTATTCAAACTCTATCTGCTTTTGGATTACTAACACAAAATCAAGCTACCACAAAGGATACTGATAGAGAACTTTCTACATCTGCTTCTACTGCACTTGACATTGCACGTGAAGGAATTGTGCTTCTAAAGAATAAAAACTCACTTCTACCTCTACGAGGCAGCATTGCAATTATAGGTCCAAATGCCAATATTACTCCTACAGGTGGAGGTAGTGGAAGTGTAACACCATTCAAAACAACAACAGTTGCAGAGGGTATAAAAGCTATATATAATGGTAAAAGCTCTTACATCGAAGATGCTAAATGGCTCGACACTCTACAATTAGAATATAAAGCTTCTTACTATACAAATAAAAACTTAGAAGGTAAGCCTGCTTTTGTTAGAAAAGAAACAGAGATTAACCACGAATGGAAAGAGAATGCGCCTGCTCCTGAATTGCCATCGGATGGTTTTTCGGTGAAATGGGAAAGCTCTTTTAAATCTGAGGCGGATGGAATCATTAAACTAATGGTTCGTGGTGACGATGGATATCGTGTTTTCGTAAACGATAAAGAAGTTGCATCAGACTGGACGAATCATGCCGTAACAGAAAAAGAAGCATGTGTGCAAGTAGAGAAAGGACGTGAGTATAAAATCCGAATGGAATATTATGATAACATGAGAGATGCAACTGCACAACTCGTTATTCAAACAGCTAACACAGAAAAGCTACGTCATGCCCTTTCAAAATTCGACAATGTTGCATTATGTGTAGGCTTTACTAGTAATACAGAAGGTGAAAACTTTGACAGACCTTTTGAACTTAACACATGGCAGAAAAGCCTTATAGACCTTATTTCTAAGATTAAAAAGAACACAATTGTAATTGTTAATAGCGGTGGTGGTATTGACTTTGAGCCATGGATTGATAATGTTGGCGCAATATTAATGGCTTGGTATCCTGGTCAAGAGGGTGGTCGTGCTATTGCAGAGATCCTTTCTGGAAAGATATCTCCAAGCGGTAAGCTTCCTATTAGTATTGAACGTAAATGGGAAGACAACCCTTGCAGTAAGAGTTATTATGACCATCGTGATGTAACTCACAAACGAGTGTTATATTCAGAAGGTGTTTTTACAGGTTATAGAGGTTTTGATAGAAATGGAACAACTCCCCTATTCCCCTTTGGTTACGGCTTATCTTATACTACCTTTGAATATAATAATCTCAAGACAGAAAAGGGATTAGATAACAATATCAAAGTAAGTTTTGACTTAAAAAACACTGGAAAGAGAGATGCTAGTGAGATTGTACAAATATATGTACGTGATGTTGAGAGTTCAGTTCCACGTCCTTTAAAGGAACTAAAGAACTATGAGAAAGTATATTTACGCAAAGGAGAAACAAAACACATCACCTTGGAGCTAAATAAAGATGCTTTTAGTTTCTACGACATCAATGTTCACGACTTTATTGTAGAGAAAGGCGACTTCGAAATACTCGTTGGTGCATCTTCTTCAGACATCAAACTAAAAACAACAATCAACCTATAAACACAAGCCTATAACATAACTGAATTCTATATTTCAATAAACTAATAAAAATCTAAACAACACTAATTATGAAAAAGACTATGAAGAGTACGTTTTTTTCCCTCTTTTCTAGTATCGCTATTTTATAAGAAGTATGAGATTTACTTATGTCGATGAACCCTAATTCTTTTAAATAAAATATTCATATAAAAGACATTTGCGTTTAATTATTGCGGGGATTATCCACAAAATAATCCTCACAATATTGTTTTTGGTTGGTTTTTATTATATTTTGGGCCATTTTTTATACTACTAAATCTGTGGAAAACCTAATTTTGTGGCATCAGAATACTAGCAGAATTTATCTAATACAAGTAACTAATAAATAACTAAGAACAATGTATGAAACATGTATCTAACCTTAGAAAAGTTTTTATGCTTTTCATTCTGTTCACAATTTCCTTGACGGCCTTAGGTCAAGAGGTCACAGGAACAGTCACTGATGCCACGAATCAGGAGCCGCTTATCGGTGTTACAGTACGCACTCCTGATGGGAAAGGTATAGCCGTTACTGATTTCGATGGCAAATACAGAGTTAAAGATGCTCATTCAGTATCCCTTATCTTTACTTATGTAGGGTATGATGATGTTACAGTACAAGTAGGCAATCGCACTACTATTAATGTACAAATGAAACAAAGCTCGGGCAATCTCAACGAAATCGTTGTTATTGGCTATGGAACTCAAAAGAAAGCAGACCTTACTGGAGCTATTGGAGTGGTTGATATGAAAGAAGCAAAGAAGACTGCAGCTACCAATATCTATGAAATGCTACAAGGACAAGTTCCTGGTGTGTCTGTATCAACAACCAGTCAGCCTGGTGCTATGAGTCAAGTTCAAATTCGAGGTATAGGCTCTTTTAACACAGTAGGACCTTTATATGTTCTCGACGGAATGATCGTAAACGACGTTACTCACCTCAATCCTAATGAAATAGAATCAATGCAGGTATTAAAAGATGCCTCAGCTGCAGCTATCTATGGAGCTCGTGGAGCTAATGGAGTTATTCTTATTACAACAAAAAAAGGACATAAAGGACAACCTACACTTGATGTTTCTGCAACATGGAGTATTGCTGATATGCCAAAGAAAATAGAAATGAAGAATGCTATAGACTTCATGCACTACAATGAACAGGCATATATCAATGCCAACACAGCATGGCCAGCAGCAAACTACTCCATAGCGAACACTGGTAAGATGATTCCTAACACAGATTGGCAACGTGCCGTGTTTAAAACAGGATTTACTCAAGATTATAATGCGCTATACGCACAAGGTTCTGACAAGGTGAATTTTGCTATAGGAACTGGTTATATGAGTCAAACAGGTGTATTTGAAGGACCAAAATATCAACGTTTTACAGGCCGTATTAATGGTGATGCAACTTATGGAATTCTCAAAATTGGAGTCAATAGTACTTTCCAGTATGCTAAAAACGATGAAACTAACTCAGGTTCATTCTCAAATGCTTTGGCAATGCCACCTGTAATACCCGTATATGACCCCAATGAACCTTCTGGACGAGGTGGATATGGATATGGAAGTGCAAACTTCCCAACTTATTCAAGTAACCCTGTTGCCATACAGAATTCGTTCAAAGGAATAAGTATCGATAATCGTGCTATCGCTAATTTCTTTGCAGAACTTACTTTATTCAAGCATTTCCGCTATAAATTTAATGCAGGCGTGGATGCATGGTTTGGCCTACGTAAATATATGAATCATTGCTATACAATGCGTATGGCATCTGGAGAAACTCGATATAAAGATGTACTTACAGAAAACAGAGCACAACGAATAACCACAATTATTGAAAATACGCTAACATATGAGAATTCGTTTGGCAACCATAATATAACAGCTTTAATTGGACATACTGCCGAAGACATTAACTGGCATTGGCTTATGAATCAAGGTTATGACCAACAAGTGCCTGGTTTATGGCAAATAGATCTTGTTAGTAAACAAAATAATATGGAAGGTTCTGAACAAGAACGAAGACAAATATCTTACCTTGGTCGTCTAGATTACAATTATGCAGGTAAATACCTTGCACAATTCAACTTCCGTTCTGATGGTAGTTCTAAGTTTGGACCAGCACATCGCCGTGGTTATTTCCCTTCACTATCTCTTGGTTGGCGTATCTCTGAGGAAGAATTCTGGAAGCCTTTAAAGAGCGTTGTTAACAACATGAAGATTCGTGCGAGCTGGGGAAAGGTTGGTGATATGCAGTCTTCAGGAAACTATAGTTATATACCTACTATTGATCACAACGGACCTTATGAAGGACTTTATGCTGTTTTTGGTCCTTCTGGAAACGAAAATATTCACTATGGAGCAACTCAAACATCTAAAGTGAATGTAAATCTAGGCTGGGAAACTAAAACAACCACAAATATTGGTATCGACTTTAACTCTTTCAACAACCGATTGTTTGGTTCTTTTGAATGGTTTAATGCAAAATCAACAGACCTTCTTCTAAACGTTCCACAAGCATGGGCTACAGGAATCTCTACACTTTGGACTAATTATGGTTCTATTCGCAACCGTGGAATTGAATTAACCTTAGGTTGGCAGGAACAAAAAGGAGATTTCAGCTATTCTATTAGTGGTAACCTATCAACTTTACGCAACGAAGTTCTTAAGATGGGCGATGCTTATGTACAAGGTGGATGTACAAGAACAGAGGTAGGTCGTTCTATTTCTGATTTCTATTTGCTCAAAGCAAATGGTATTTTCCAATCTATGGATGAAGTATACGATTATACAACAACACTAAAAGACGGAACGGTTAAAATAATACAGCCCAACGCAAAGCCTGGAGATGTACGATATATAGATGTGAATGAAGATGGAAAAATTGATGACACAGATAGAGACTGGAGCGGAAGTCCGCTTCCTAAGTTCGAATTAGGTTTTAATGCATCGCTTGCTTGGAAGGGTTTTGACTTCAATATGTTTTGGGCAGGCAAGTTTGGTCACATGATATATAATCAAGTACGTGCATCAACACTCAACTTCAATGTTGATAACATTCCTGCAGATGTAACACCATGGACTTGGGATAATCCTTCAAATGAATACCCACGTATGTATGCAAACTCTACTGATAACAACAAAGGAAGTGACCGTTTCCTTGAGAAAGCAAGTTTCTTCCGTCTAAAAAATATTCAACTAGGTTATACTCTTCCTGAATCTTTATGTAAAAAGGTAAGTTTAAGAAAAGTACGTGCATACGTTAGTGGTACTAATCTAGTAACTTTAACAAGTTACAAAGGCTATGACCCAGATATAATCTGTACAGATGTATACGGACAAGGTATTGATTATGGACAATATCCATCAACTCGCCAAATCAATATTGGATTACAGATCACATTTTAATTAAAGAATTATTCCTTATGAAAAATATTATAGTTAAAACACTTTTAACCGCTTCATTCGTAGCAAGTTTTACTTCTTGCTCTCTCAATGATGATTGGCTTTCTCTAAATGATCCCAACAGAGAAACGGCTAATACATTCTGGAAGACAACCCAACAATTTGATCAAGGATTGTCTGCAGCTTATTCTACATGGCGTCGCCCAGGTTATTTTAGTCGCTGGTTCCAAGTATTAATGATTCTTCGGAGTGACGAGGGATGGAGTGAAAGCCCTAATACTGAGTTCCAAGCTGACGCTAATTTTATTATCTCTGCTTATAACTATGATGGAAACGCAGGTATTAGTCTACCTTGGCAAACGATCTATAACAGCCTCTACTACGTTAATCAAGTTATAGACAATATGAATTCTACTGGATATAAACTCTTCTCTAAAGAAGAAGCAGATCATATTTTAGGACAAGGTTATTTTATACGTGGCGTAGCATTTTGGTCTATTGCGGGTATTTATGGTACAGGACCAATACAAACCAGCTCTACCGAGAATGGACCTATCGGCACACAGGAAGAATTATACAAACAAGCCCTTGAAGATTTCACCAAAGCCTCTACCTTGTTACCGATCAATTGGCCTACAGAAGAAAAAGGTCGTGTTACAAAAGGAGGTGCACTTGGTATGATGGCACGTTTGAATATGCAGTTAGCAGGTATTAAATGCCATCGCCCATGGGATGCTGCTAATCAAGATCTAGAAGGTGCTAAGGCTTATTGGCAGGCTGCAAAGAAGAACATTGAAGACATCTTTGCTTTAGGCATCTATAGACTTTGTGATAATTGGATGGATAATTTCACAGAAAGCAATGAGAATAATTCTGAAAGTCTATTTGAAATAAACTTTAAGGATGGTCTTATTAATGGAAATGAAGTTGGTAGTCAACGTCCAAAGTTCTTGGGACTTTACTTAAGTGACGGCTCAGGTGCATGGAATGATGGCTCATCACGTGCTTGGTTATTAGATGAATTTAATAAAGAACGTGACAAAGATGGCAACGTAGATATGCGTAAATTCCATACATTATTCTATTATGATCCTGCAGAACCACAAACAGGAACAGCAAACTACTATGGAAAGACTTGGCCTGAATGGTGCGCAGTTGAAGGTTATAAAGATAACCAATTTCCACATGAATGCTATTGGAAGAAATATACAAGCGTAGAAACCGACAATAAAAATGAAGATTATTCATCTGGTGCAAACCTCCGTGTTCTTCGTCTTGCTGATATCTATCTCATGTATGCAGAATGCATAAATGAGTTGAATGGTGACCGTGCTACTGCCGTAGAATATATCAATAAGGTTCGTCGTAGAGTGAATATGGCGGATCTTACTCCTACAAGTTTTAGCACTTATGAAGAACTAATGGAACAAATAAAACATGAAAGAGTTGTTGAACTCTGCGGAGAATGTACACGTTGGTTTGACCTTGACCGTTGGGGTGATTTACACTCACAAAGCAAAATTAATGAAATAGCTGAGCGTGATGCTGATTTTCGTAATTTTAAGGTAGGCATAAACCATTTGTGGATTATTCCAAATCATGAGATAAATCTTTGGAAAGGATTAACACAAAATCCTGGTTATTAACAATTAAATAGAGAATACATCATGAAAAAAATATTTAAGCTACTTCTATTTGCCATTTCTATGGGATCATTTTTCAATATTTCTATGAGCAGTTGTACAGATAATGTTGGTGATGGAATAGATTCTATTCAATGGAATGGTAGTAAGAATCCTGAAAATTCAAGTTTCCGTAATCCAATATGGGAACCATCTTTAGAAGGTGGTACACTTGTAAAAGGAGCGAGTTCCTATACTGCAATATCTGCAACAACACAATGGGCAGCTGGCATTTCAACAATATGTCCTACCCTTTCTTCTAATAACCTCATGTCTTGGTCGGCTGGGAATAGTGCTTTTTCAACATCTCCAGATTGGGCAGGAGGACGCATTAACTCTCTTTCTGTAGATTATGCACGAGCTGTTACTGGTGCAACTTATTGGATGTTCTATACAATTGAAGGCAGTAATAGCATTGGAGCAGCTTCAGGAACAACTGCAGCAGGTCCCTATAATGATAGAGGAGTGTTCTTAACAAATACAGATGTTAATTCAACTACATTAAAAGATCCATTCTTAATTGTGATTTCCACTAGCTATTATCTATGTTACACCACAGACGATGGCACCTATATACAACGTATTACGCTTAATCGTATGAGAGGTGTAGCAAAAAGTGGAGCGGCTATCAAGCTAACTGAGAAAGCATTTGGCAATGTTGCCATTGTTAGAATTAATAGTAATCGCTTCTATCTTGTTGGAACTGTAAATAAAGGAACAGGAACTGAGATACGTTATGCTATGGCATCAAAAATCACTGGACCATATCTTGACAAAAAAGGAACCCAACTCACAGATGGATCAACAGGAGAATTACTACTCGAAAGTGGAAAAGATATAATAAATCCAGAGAATCCTATGCGAGGCATTGTTAATGAAAAAGGAACACATGTTTTTATAGCTTACAATGCAACTCAATCAGACAAACCACTTATGAAAAGTGGATTTGCACGTAAACCAATGTTCCTTACTCCATTTGAAATATTAGAAGACGGCTGGCTTAAAGCCCCTACAACAGTACAAAAGGGTTGGACAAGTCCTCGTTTTCAATAACTAAGATTTAAATAATCATAGAAGAAGTATTATGAACACACCGTCAAATACTTCTTCTTAAATACTAATATAAAACTTATCTACTATGAAAAGAATCATTACCTTTATGGCTGCAGCAACCTTATCAATAAGTTTAAATGCGCAGTCTATCACTGTTGGCCATGTTGATCCTACACTTGCCAATGATTATGCAGGAGGATGCGAGATTGATTTAAACAATGATGGACTTATGGAAATCATTGTATCAGGTAAACCTCAATGGGGAGCAGCCCCTGGTCGTATTATAACTGATGCTGATGGCAATGAAGTTCAATCCGATTTTCAATCATGGGTTCTCACATGGAATGGAACTTCTTACACCGCAAAAGAGTTTATTCAACTCTGTGGACTTCGCTCACACATCATCCCTACTGATTTTAATGGAGACGGTAATATCGACCTCTTTATTGCAGGTGAGGCCTATGACTTCTCAGGTGTGTATTTAAATGATGGAAATGGGAACCTCACAAAGGATCCTAAATATGCAGTAAAAGATGCTGAAGGCAATATTATTCCTTGGCATCCTAGAGCTATAGACATTGCAGACTTCAACCTTGACGGCCGTCCAGACATTGTTAGTATAGGCTGGAGTGCTGTTGGTGGAAATCGCCAAGCTAATTGTGGAGTCCTTATCAATCAAGGCGATGGAACCTTTAAGAATGTCTTAGAAGCTGGAGTTATAGGTGATGGGGCATCTAACTACGAGATGGCGCTTTGTACAGTTAAAGCTTATGACCTCAATAAGGATGGATTTCCTGACATCCTTTTACAAGGAAACGTAGACAATAGTAATGAAGTATCTGTTTTAACTGCAGCTGGTAAGAAAGTGAATCGTACATTTATAGGCCTTCAAAGTATGGGTCTTGATGATGACGGCGATGTAACTTTCTTCAATATGGAATTAGGAACTAGCGTTTCCCACCAAATGGGTAATGGTAACTTCGCTGTTGCTGACTTTAACAATGATGGAACACCTGACATTTTCCTTACTGGTGAATCGCCTGATGATGCTTACCCTGCAAACGCTTGGAATTACTTCCCTCAACTACTTACTGCAAAGATCAATAGCAATAATGAACTTACCTACACCGACAATTCATCATTTATTGGTCGTGCTAAAGACATTCGCCCTCTTAACTCTACCAATATAGGAGTTCGCACAATCGACTATAATGGTGATGGATTCTATGATCTTTTCTATGATGGATGGTGTACACAAATGCTAGATGGCACAGGAGCGACTCAAGCAGGTTGGCTTTTCTTAGGTTCTCCAGCTGGTCTTACCTCTTATCAACGCATTCCTGGAGCTTCTGAGATGGGTATATTCTTCCTCGACAATGGAGTTCAAGGTGCATTAAATTACGCATTCACAGGTTATCATGGCGACAACAAATATTTTGACGATGCTACAGACAATAAGAAAGGTCGCTCTATGGTATTCACCAACAATCCTTATACTAAGGCTGAACGCCCTGATGCTCCTACAGCTCTCAATCAAACAGTAGAAGGCAACAATGTAACTTTAAGTTGGGAACCAGCAACTTCATCTAAGAAAAATGTTACCTACGCTTACTATCTTAAAGAAAAAACAACAGGAAAGATACTCAATAGTGTTTTATCTTTCATTGGAGGCGAGAAAGATGGTTTGAGAAAAGCACTCCGTGAGGGTAATGCTTATATGAATACAAGTATCTCACTTTCTAATATTCCTAATGGAACTTATGAGTGGGGAGTTCAAACTATTAATGCAGCTCTACAAGGTTCTACCTTTAGTAAGGGAGGTACACTTGTTGTAGGAACAGGAAAACCTGAGGTTACAGCTATAGACAATGTTGAACAAGATACCACAATTAAAGAAGTTGTACGCTATAATATTAGTGGACAAAGAATTCAAAAGGAAGAAAAAGGTGTCAACATCGTTAAAATGTCTGATGGAACCGTTAGAAAGGTCATGGTAAAATAATTTAGATTAAAGACCTTTCAAATAGATAGAGAGTATTCACTTCTAAAGGAATATCATCTCTAAGGACACAAAAGAAATATCTACATCGATAACAACTAGCAGGGTGATTGCTTTTAATCACTCTGCTAGATAAAACAAAAAAAGATCAACATGAAGAAACAAAGTATTCTTGTAATATTTATGCTGTTCATATCAATGGTTACAAATGCACAAACCATAATTGACATTAGTATTGAACAAAATCCACCATTAAAAGTTGTTGCTGAGAATGTCACACTAAATATACCACCAAGTGGTCTTAACATTGGAAGCGACATTACTGTAGAAGGAGGAGATGAAAACTTCTCTTATACTTGGACTGATAGTAATGGTAGGATTCTGGACACAAAGAAAAGTCTATTTATAACAGCTGCTGGCGACTATTATTTACAAGTAACAGATGGAAATGATTGTAAGGTAAGTACACGTTTCGTATTTATCTATTCACTTATATCTACTCAGACGGTACAGCAACAGTTAAACGCACTTTTATTAAATAGATCTGCACTATGAAACATCTTAAACTAATTATACTATCTACCTTATTTGCGTTTGCACTACATGCCAATGCACAAAAAACCTTTACTCATTACGCCAAAGCTGGAGTAAAAACAACTCTCCAACTAAAATGGACAAACCAAAACTATGGTAACATACAATGGCAACGTTCAAATGATAAAGGACAAACATGGAAGGATATTTCAGGAGCTACTGCTAAAGAATATACTTTCACGCCCTCGACGGATGAATTTATACGAGTGATTATTAAAGGTGATGAGGCTTGCAAACCAATCATTCAAACCCACATCATAAAAACTTCAACATTCAATATTAATCTCCTTGAAACCACAGCTAACACTGCAACGTTTCAATTATCAAAATTCAGCATCCCCCGAAGTGAAATAATAGAATGGGGATTCTGCCACAACTTCTACAATCTTAGCCGCAATATCCAAAATATGTATAGAGAGAAGATTGGCACAGAACTACCTAATACTGATGCTTTTGATGTAGTTTGTCCCAATCTTTCACCCAATGAAAAATACTCGATACGTGTTTATTTCAAGACAAAAGATGGCTCTACTATTTATGGTCCTGCAAAGATTACCGAAACTTTACCTGGTTTAAAATGGAGTTCTGAGGACTGGACTATAACAAAAAACTCTATTGTTGCTAAATTCCACATCGATGGCTATAGAGGAACAGAGCCTCGAATAACTTTTCAATTTGGAACAAAAGATAACATGCAGACCTATACTACCTCGCATGATAGAAATTGGTTATATACCTCACAAACCATTCGAAAGCTTCAACCTGGCACAGAATACATTGCAAAGGTAACAACAGAGATTGATGGAGAGGTGCAAACTATTTCTAAGAAAATACGTACTATGACCGATTATAGTACTTTTGAGGTAGATAAAACCATTAAACCTGCTAAACATAAGATTGTTTGGAATACCACTCGAATACAACTTTCTCCAGACAATATACAAGCAGAATATCCTCGTTTACAACGTATTTCAAATGATACTATCTTGCTTACCTACCATGGTGGAGATGGAACAGCTATAAACACCGATCACTGGGAAGACATATATCTTCAAAAGTCAACAGACAATGGTCAAACATGGTCTAGTCCTGTGAAACTAATGGATCACAGTAAACGCTTCTCAAACGATGGTTTTGGCTGGTATCGTTTTGCAGATCCAACATTCACTCGTTTACAAAATGGTTGGCTCTTAATGCAATTCATAGGAAATGCCAATCCTGAAACAAACCCCAATTGTCAAGTGTTCGTTAGTATTTCTAAAGATAATGGTAACACCTGGGGCGATCCTATCACCGTTGGACGTGGTCGTTGCTGGGAACCACAGATCGTACAGCTACCTGGTGGAGAGCTAGAACTACTTGTTTCTTCTGAAGCTTTCTGGTGGGATAATCAACGCAACAATCGTTATCAAGAGATTCTTTGTTCACGTTCAACAGACAATGGAGAAACTTGGACATCTTTCTTTCGAGCTAGTTATAACCCAAACTGTCGAGATGGTATGCCAGTTCCCGTACTACTACAAGGCAATAAAGGTATTTTATATTCTATTGAAAGTATTCACAGCAACGACAATCCTAGTCTTATCCTACGTGATTTAGATGGCGAATGGGATGGAACAGACTGGAATGGAGTACAAACCGATCGTCGTTGGATTGCAGAACCTATCCGTGGTGCTTGCGCTCCATATATGATTCAGTTACCAACAGGAGAAATTGTACTCTGCGGACATGCAGATCAACGTGGTTCAGTATGGCAAACATGTCGTTCAAAAGTGGTTATAGGAGACAACACGGGTCATAACTTTGGTTCACGAACCCTGCCTTTTGCTTCACTTCCTGCAGGCGAAGGTGCTTATTATTGTTCTCTCTTCTTAAAAGACCCACAAACAATATGGCTCGCTATTAGTCATTCTATTTATAGTGGAACCAATTGCAAGAAGAACACTGTAGAGTATATTGAAGGTAAAATAGTAGAGAAATAAAAACTAAAAACAATGAATCTAAAAAGTATTCTTATCTGCACATTAAGTGCAGTTAGCCTTCAAATGATGGCAAAATCCATCGAGGCTACCCTATTATTAAAACAACCTGGCAACCCTTCTCGTCAATATACACTCACTCAACAAGGCAATCAGTTGGTAGCTCCATCACAGTTACCTCTCACTATTGCCATAAATGAGCAACAAGAAGGCGAAGATAAGGTTATATATATACGCATTCATGCTACAAAGCAGGTTTATTTCAATCTTGGAGCCATGCTACCAACCAATCTAAAGAGTGATAATTGTGAGTTTTACCTCCCTGGATTTTGGTATCATCGCAACCTGCGTTCACCTAAAGAGGCACCCTCTTTCCATACAAGTAAGAGCTGGAATTTCCGAGACGATCGTCTATCAACACCACTAACTTCAGTCTATGATGCTCAACTTCGTAAGGGCATTTCTGTTCTTCGTATCAACAACACATCAACAGAATGTTCCCCTCAGCTTACAGAAGGAGAGGTTATACTTCCAGGAAACACTTCAGTAGGTTTCTTAGGCTTTGATAATGAAACCAATGAAGTAAAACTTTGTTTTGGCTTTCCATATATTGAGAGTCCTAAACGTTATATTCGTAAGCTCACTCTTGCCCCTTCTATCACCACTTTTCAAAAACTAGAGGCTGACGAAGAGAGAGTGCTCACTTGGCGAATACATCAGACTGAGGCAGAAAACTATGGTATGTTCGTAAGCAAGATGTGGCAGTATAGTTTCGACAAGATGCGCCCACAACCAATTACTCCCCTCTATTCTGCAGACGAAATGAAAGGTCAACTCACCAATTATTTCCGCTCTTCGTTTGTAAACAAGTTTCCTTTAAAATATAACTCAGGTATTACTCTCGAAACCGAGAATTGCAATCCTTATACAGAAGTGCAATTAGGATTCTGCGGTCGTGTCCTTCTCAATGCCTTTAATGAGATAGAATATGGTGAAACACATCACCAAACAGATCTCTTTAACATGGGACAAGATATCATTAACAGCTGGTTACAGAATGGATTTACAGCACAAGGATGGTTTATTGACTGGGTGAATTATAGCGAAGGAATGCCCAAAGAGTTTGTACATTCTATTCGTCAACAAAGCGAAGGCATATATGCTATTCTGCATTATCTCAACTATGAGAAAAAACATGGACGTCAACACCCCGAATGGGAAAAGCGTACACGTCAGCTTCTCAACAATCTTATAGCATTACAAAAGTCAGATGGCCACTTTGCACGTAAGTATAATGATGCAGGAGAGGATATAGATGCATCAGGAGGAAGTACTCCTTCTGCAACATCTACACTCGTAATGGGGTATAAGTATTTCAAAGATAAAAAGTATTTATTGGCAGCTAAGCGCACAATTGATTATGTAGAGAAGAACATTATCTCTAAAAGCGACTATTTTTCGTCTACTCTTGATGCCAATTGCGAAGATAAAGAAGCTGCAATTGCTGCAGTTACATCAACTTATTACTTAGCAATGGTCACAACAGGAAAGGAACGTCAGCACTATATTGACCTCTGTAAACAAGCTGCTTACTTTGCTCTTTCATGGTATTACACATGGGATGTGCCATTTGCACAAGGACAAATGCTTGGCGATCTTGGCTTTAAAAGCCGTGGCTGGAGTAATGTTTCTGTAGAAAATAACCACATAGATGTATTCGTATTCGAACTTCCTCATATTATTAAGTGGCTCAGTTCGGTTACAGAAGAAAAGCGTTTTGAAAAGATGTATGATGTTATTTATTCATCTTTAAATCAACTTCTACCAACAAAAGAACGCCTTTGTGGTATTGGCAAACCTGGTTTCTACCCTGAAGTAGTGCAACATACAACATGGGACTACGGACGAAATGGTAAAGGATTCTATAATAATCTTTTTGCACCAGGCTGGACTATTGCTTCTTTATGGGAGCTTTACAGTCCTAATAGAACTGTTGAATTCTTAAAGTAATCTAGGATAAAAGTCGTAAGCATATTTTTAGTCTATCATTAATTGGTGAAAACAAAAAGACAGCAACACTTTATTTTAAGTGTTGCTGTTCTTTTCTTCTATCTATCCTTTCGTTTTATATCTTCTTATATTGAGTGAGAAGAGTATTTAATAGATACATTTCTATATCACATTCCTCACAAAATGCAATGCTCTTTGTATGTTGTGCGGTTTTACTTGTTCACAATCTTTTGTGTGAACCACTTGCCATTGTCGTTCCAACGCACAACAAAGATGCCCTTTTGGTGGATTGGAAGCGCAACAGAGGCGGTTAAATTTGTGCTGTTTTTGATGCTTAACAACTGCTTTCCGTCTACACTACACAAAACAACATCGGTGATATTCTCGCCCAATATGCGCCATTGTGCACCATCAAACACCACTCTTTGTGCTACATTTTCAACAGACTGAGTGTCAAAAATACCAGTTAAATACTCTTGATTGGTGGTCTTGCTACCCTCGAAAGTAACGTAATATTGATCTTCTTGATTCTCTAAGAGGTTGAAAGGAACACCATTCTTCTCGCCCATCACCATCCATTTGTATGAACGTTTGTTAAGTACTTTAAACGAAGAAGATTGAACTTGTCCTACATTTATCACCTTCATTTCACCTGCAACCAAGTCTTCATGAGCAATCTTTGCACCTACTTGAATTTGTTTCTGTGTGATCACATCTTCCAATACGATAGACAATGGACCGCTATAGCTGTGACCTTCTGACGCATTAAGAAGGAAACCATAAGATAACACCTTTTCTATATTGAGATTAATCTTCTCTGATGAAATACCTTCACCATCGCTATTAGAAACAGAAGGGAATGCCATTGTAAAGAAAGGAGAAATCACTTCGCTCTCAATCGTCACAGAATTAGAAGTGCTGTTCAATGGATTTTTCACCAAAGTAACATCATCTGCATTATACATATTCACCACTTCCACCTTGGTTTGATATGTTCCCGAAGCAAGATTAGTAGGCAATTTCATCTCAAACTGAGCATAGTCGGTACCGAAAGAGTCGAAAGAGAAAGCCTTATCGCTTGTATGTGAGAACACAGCAACACCTTGATTGTTTAAGAAACTCAATTTGATATAAGCGTCTTTAGGCAATCCTGAAAGGTTTTTAATAGCCATATTGCAAGTTATTTTCGCACCTGGATTGAGCGTTTTGTCGTAGAATGGCTCACCAACCAATTTGAAACTACTTGTCTTTGAACATTCTTCTAACACCTCAACTTTATCTGCAGTGACCTTAATCACCATGTAAGGAGCCTTTCTAAGCAGCACCCAATCAGTCCAAGTATTGTCGTCTTGATAGTCAGCCGACACCACTTTAAGCGTGTAAACACCCTCTTTTAATCCCTTTAAAGGCACGTTTACAGAGATTGGAGCAGATAAAATACCATCTGTTTGCATCTTTCCATCGCCATAACCAGTAAAGAAATGCTGAGTAAATCCACCCTCATTGTGCCATTGCGAAGCCGCAGTTGCCACCCTATTGTTTTGTTCATCAATCACAGTAACGCCCACATCACCTTTAAAAGGACGTCCTTTATTGATAATATAACTCAACTCAACAGGATAGGTTTCCATACGATTTGATATGCGTTCTACCCCATTTGCACGGGCAAAAGCACCCTCTGCAGTGAACGAAAGGTTACCTCTTTCGGGCATAAGAGATGGGTCTATGCGCTTCACACCAGTCTTGTTAGGGTGTGCGAAGATAGCCATAAAAGCACGAGAGAAGGCCAATTTAGCACCATTAAACTCCTTTCCTGATTGTGAAAGATTAAGAGCCGAGAGCGAATAGTAGCCATTGCTTTGTCCATTCCAACCGAAATTCATATGGAAAAAGCCTTTATCATCGAATCCATCTACCACCCATGCGTGCGCACCTTTATAGTCTTTGGTTGCTCCATAGAAGTAAAATGGGAATCCATCAACAAGCTCTTGGCGCAATAAGTCAGCGAAAACAGAAGGTCCTTCTGTTGATTGATACACGCAAGTAGCCTGATAATCGAAGTGTTTTACAAAGGCATCGAAAGCTCCTTGATTTGTTGCTACGGCAAAACCGGGGTGATATTGCATTCCAGAAGCAAGACCCACATCTTTCATTAGCTTTGCAACAGCGTTGCGTTGAGCTTGAGTTGCCTGCACAGGAGCATCGTAGTTGGGGAGCATATTCGCCCAATCGTATTGCGAAAGGTTCAAGTTTCCCGACAAAGTGTGGTTGTCTGAGGTGTTTACATATGATATATTGCCCATTCCTTGCACTGGCCATTCGTGGTATTTCAACACTTGTGAGATGGTAGTTGCAACGCAACCAGTGTAGTTATAACCTAAAAGAGCATTGTAAGGAGCATCTTGCGACCATGTTGTTTTAAGCAAAGGAGCTACCGTTTTGGCGAAAAAAGCACCCTTTTTAGCTTCTGTTTCCACCGCATTGTTGGTGTTTATAGCCTTAAAAGCCATTTTATAGCTATTAAGAAGCTGTGCAAGACCGGGGTGAAGGTTGGTTGTGTCGAGTGCATTCTCGTTGCTGTAAGCCAATATTTCGCCCATTTCTGTGGTACCAGAAACAATTACAAAGCCCTTATTTTGTGCATCGTTGTAGATGTAATAAGGTGCATTTTGGCTGTAACCGCTTTGCTTAGACACGCCACGAGTGGCTTTCTGTGTTGGTAGCTTGATGTATTTTCGAGCTATGTTTTCAGCCTCTTTGGGTGTAACAACATGTGCTTTGAGGCATAAAGGCATAGCAAAAGAGAGCAAAGAGCCCACCAACAACGCTTTGGTTGATGCACTTCTGCCATCTAAAACACGGAGTAGTGATGATGATAAGTTCATATTTTTAATTGTTTGAGTTTAAGTTCTTGTATGTAAAAAAATGGGTATTGCAACTTAGCGAACCAACACTTTGCGCACAAAGGTAGTGCCGTTAGCTTGTATCTTTGCAACATAAACGCCTGCTTTTGCCTCGTCTAAGCTCACAACGGCTTCGCTATTACCGCCTAATGGCACTTTCTTCAATAGCTCACCGCTTAGCAAGTAGAGTTCAATCCACTGCAAGTTACGTCCTTCTAACTTCAATTCTTTGTTGTTATAGAAGAGTTGTAGCGATGCATTATCTATCGAACTGCTGTTGATAGACGTTGGAATACTTCTCGACATAGTGAGCGATTCGCTTGTTTTCACAAAGAAATAAGAAGGCAATTTGTTGTTCCAAAGGTCGGTTTTAACGCCGACTATCGTTCCAAGAACAACGAGTTTGTAGGTCTTGTTCTCTTCAATTCCAAGAGTAGAAGGGCGTAACCAATAAGAATAGAATTCGAAATTGTAGTCGCTATTCACCATAACTGCGCCCTTATTGGCCGCAATTGCGATTCTTTCTTTAGTGATTATATCCTCGAAGAACAATTCAATCGGACCATTATAGCTTTTTGTTGGGAACGTTTTAAGGTCGACAATGAGCTTAAATAGAGGATATCTTGAGAATAAAAGCTCGTTAACAATCAACTTCGTATCAGAACTTTCTGCAAAGAAAACATTGCAACTGCTCATCAGTGGAGTTGCTTTTGCCTTCGAAACAACCACGGTTGTAGCCTCATTGCCATGCACTTTATTCACTTTCACCACATTGTTGCGAGCCTCTTCGCCCTCTTCAGGGTGAAGAGAGTTGAGCATTTCTACCTCAACAGAATAAGTCCCAATTGCAAAGTCGGCAGGAATGTTGAGCGAGAAAGGCAAGTCTAAGGTTTCAAAGCCATCGAATTCAACCGCCTTTTTGTGCGTCATTTCTAAAGCAACCTTATTGTTTTGGTCTATTAACTTTATCTTTGCAAAGGCTGTTTTAGGCAGAGAATTGAGGTTTTGAACCAACAATTGGATCTTATCAGTTGTGCCTTGCTCCAACTCTTTACCTACATCTAAGTGCTGAATGAGCTGATATGTGGCAGTAGAATTACATTCTTTGCTCACTCTCACCTTTCCTTTTGAAATCTCAACCTCCATATTTGGGGCTGTTTTCATAAAGGTTAATGCCTCGAATTCGCCTGCATCATTGCGCTCATAGCACACTGGTTTGAGCGTATAATAGCCGTCTTTCAAATCCGAAAGCTTCACTTTAATGGTTTGAGCGTTAGCAATAAGGTGGTCGGTACCCATCAAATCGCCATAATCGGCATAGATAGAGTGAGTGAAACCGCCCGTATTATGATGGTCAGAGTAGAACTCTTTCACCACATTGTCTGTGTTATCGAGCACCGCAATACCAATATCTCCCTTGAAAGGTCTACCAATATTCACAAAACTTGCATAGCTAATGGGTAGCGTTTCGCTTTGTTGAAAGGTGCGTTGGGTGGTATTTTCGATGGTGATATAACCGCCTTCGTTGAATTTTAGCTTTGGACTTTCGGGCAATAAGTCTTTATCTATAGCTGCAACTCCAGGTTTCTTGGGGTGCGCAATCATAATTTTCATTTGTCGATTGAACGACAAAGAACGTCCTTGAAACTCGCTTCCTGCTTTTAAAACGCTAAGAGCTGTGAGCGAATAGTAGCCATCACTTTGTCCATTCCAACCGAAATTCATGTGAAAAAGACCATCTTTATCTACTCCATCAAGCACCCATGCGTGTCCACTTCTCCTTCGTTAAACTTCGAGAGCAAAACGGCATCGTATTGAAAATAATTTTTCATTGCATAAAGAGCTGCATAGCCTGTTGATGAACTGCTATTTTCTGAGTATTGCATGTTAACAGCATAGCCGCAATCTAGCATAAGCAATGCAACGGCATCGTTTTGTTGTGCTGTTGAGGGATAGTAATAGCCATAACGATCGACCATGTTAGCCCAATCGTAGCGAGATTCGGCAAAGTTGACATGTTTTTTTGTGCCATCGAACGACACAGTATATTCGTTTTCGCCTTGTCCTTGCACTGGCCATTCGTGGTATTTCATCACCTGTGCATTATAAGGGTGGCCTTGTCCCCAATAAGTTTTTACCAAAGGCTTCACAACTTTGGTGCTTTGAGTTGTCGCACGAGTTGCTCCTGCAACGTTTTTGCCTGTTGAAACGACTTCGAAAGCCTCACGATAGGCATTTAAAAGGAGTTGTGCTCCTGGGTTGGCACTTTGCTCTTCAAAGCTACTTTCGGTGCTATAAGCTAATATTTCGCCCATTTCTGTGTTTCCAGAAACGATGACAAAGCCTTTATTTTTGGTGTCGTTATAAACGTAATAGGGTGCAACTTGGTTGCTATGGTTGTGGTTTGAGGCACTTCGGGTGAGTTGTTTAGCGGGCAACTGCAAATATTTTTGCGCAATTTTAAATGCTTGTTGCGCTGTAATGGGTTTTGAAGTGATGGTTAGGGGCATGCAAAACACAAGCGCAATGATGAACATTAACACTTGAAAAGCATGCAGAGAAGGGGTTATTGTCTGTCTTTTTGTTGCGTAAAAAATCATTATTAAAAATGCTTTTGATTGAAATGGTGCGTAAAAAGAGCCTAAAGAGCTGATAGTTAGGTCTTCTACGGACTTACAAAGATAGGTATTTTTAACCAAATTCCACTATCTTTTACGTTACTTTTCATCGAACTGCTTTTATTCTACTTATATGGTATGTTTTCTATTCAATTCTGTCTGCCCCTAAAAGCAATGCAAATGCAGGGTAAAAGCAGTGATATTGCACCCTAAAAGCGATGCGGAGAAAATGAAAGTTGGAAGAGATTGAAATTCAATTGGTTAAGAAAGTGAGGATGAAAGCGAGAGAAGGGTGAGCAAAAGGAAGGCGAAGGGGGTGTGGAAAGGGAGAGTGAGGAGTAAGATTAAAAGAAAAGAAGAGTAGGATTAGGAGACAATCGTAAGAAGAGAGGAACGAAAAGACAAGATGATTGGTGGGTGAAAGCAGAAAGTGAGTGGGAAAAGTACGGTGAAAAAGAGAGGGAATGGCGGTGGGGAGAGGTGTTTTACAGCGTGGGATTAAAAGAAAAAGAGATAACAACAAGGTGGCGTTTACTCGATTGTTACGAGCTGTGCCCTACCCTATTATTATCTCTTTTGGTATGTTGTTAGAGTTGATTCTCTACGAATTATTCAACTGTAATTAAGTAATAGTTCTTCTTTCCACGTTGAACAAGAAGGTATTTGCCGTTAAGTAGGTCGTCGGTTGTGATGACTTGGTCTACTGCTTGCAATTTTTCTTTGTTCAAAGAAACGCCTCCACCTTGTACAAGTTTACGCATTTCGCCTTTACTTGGGAACACTTTCACCTCGTCGCTTGTGAACAATTCAACTGCAGGTTGACCCAAAGCGTCTTTTGAAAGCTTAAATTGTGGCACGCCTTCGAATATACTTAACAAGGTTGCATCGTCGAATTTAGCAAGACTTTCCTTTGTTCCTTTACCGAAAAGTATGCCTGATGCTTCTTTAGCTAAATCCAAATCTTCTTGCGAGTGTACCATAACTGTAAGCTCATCTGCTAATCGTTTTTGAAGAACTCGCATGCCTGGGTCTTGCTCGTGCTCTGCTATTAGGGCGTCGATAACGTCTTTTTCAAGACTTGTGAATATCTTAATGTACTTCACTGCATCGTCATCACTAACGTTTAACCAGAACTGATAGAACTTATAAGGAGTGGTTCTGTTTCTATCTAACCATATATTTCCACTCTCAGTCTTACCGAATTTGGTTCCGTCTGCCTTGGTAATGAGAGGACAGGTCAATGCAAATGCTTCTGCATCGTTGCCCAATGTGCGGCGAATAAGCTCGGTTCCAGTGGTCATATTGCCCCATTGATCGTTTCCACCCAATTGAAGTTTCACGTTATTGGTGCGATATAGGTGCAAGAAGTCGTAGCCTTGAAGTAGCTGATAGGTAAATTCTGTGAAAGAAAGTCCATCTCTTGCTTCTCCGTTTAGACGCTTCTTCACACTGTCTTTCGCCATCATATAGTTAACAGTGATGTGCTTTCCAACTAAACGAGCAAAGTCTAAGAAAGTGAATTCTTTCATCCAATCGTAGTTATTCACCATCACTGCTGCTGTATCTTCAGATGCATTGAAATCTAAGAACTTTGCAACTTGCTTCTTAATACATTCTTGATTGTGATAAAGAGTTTCGGCATCAAGAAGGTTTCTCTCTTGACTTTTACCCGAAGGGTCGCCAATCATACCTGTAGCACCACCCACTAAGATATAGGGTTTGTGTCCACAACGTTGCAAATGGCGCAACATCATGATTCCTGCAAGGTGTCCAATGTGTAGCGAATCGGCTGTTGGATCGGTTCCAAGGTATGCTGAAACCTTCTCTTTCATTAAGAACTCTTCTGTACCTGGCATCATTTGCGCAAGCATTCCACGCCATTTTAGCTCTTCAACAAAATTCTTTATCATTATTATATCTATTTATTTATTTTACAATTATTATTTATTCATCTAAGGAACAGGGTCGTATCCACTTCCACCCCATGGGTTACAACGTAGTATTCTCCATACACTTAGGTACAAACCTTTAAATGGTCCGTGCTTAAGTATGGCTGTTTTAGCATATTCTGAGCATGAAGGTGTGAATCGACACGATGGTGGTGTGAAGGGAGAAATAAACCTTTGATAAAACAATATGGGAATCAATAAAAGCCAAGACAAAGGCTTTAGGATTTGCTTGATTCTGTTTTTGGTTTCTTGTTCCATAACTTCTCGGCTAAACGTGTTAATAAATTCACGACATTTTGATGCACTTTATCGGAATCATATAATTGAGAATCGAGCCAAATAAAAGCCATATCCATTCCTTTATCGGAATGTTTTTGTTTTGAATTAAATAGCAAATGCTTATTTAAACGATAGGCTTCACGGAGTTGTCTCTTCACTCTATTGCGGTCGACAGCATGCTTTAAATTCCTTTTGGGAACGCTAATAAGTACTTGAAAGGGCGCTTCTGTTGGCAAACGGTGTACATATCGATATACAACACGAATTGGAAAGGCAGATAAAGCCCTGCTTTTCCCACCTCCAAAGAGTTCATCTATCTGTTTAAGAGAATGGATACGCTCTGACTTTCTAAAAGAAAATGCACCTTTATCAGTCATCACTTACAAATATTAATCTTCTTCTTGGTCTCTTAAAAAGGCGTTCATTGCGCTGGTCATAGATGGATATTTGGGTGTAGGAGCTTGTAGTGAAAGCACTAATCCCTCATCTTGTGCAGCCTTTGCAGTGCCTTGTCCGAAGGTACCAATCTTGATTTTATCTTGTTTGAAGTTAGGAAAATTCTTGTATAATGCCTTTACTCCCATTGGACTAAAGAAGACAACCATATCGTAATCGAACGCTTTTTTCTCTTCTTCGTTGAAGTCATTGTCTACAGTTCGATACATAATGCACTCTTGATGCTTTAGTTTTTTAGCATCTAAAAGCTTTGTTACGTCCTCATTATGACCCTCACTCATTGGCACAAGATACTTTTCTTCTTTGTGCTTAGCCATCAATGGAACTAAATCTGCAATCTTTCCGGTTGTTCCAAAAAAAACTTTTCGTTTGCGATATTGTACGTATTTCTGAATATAAAGAGCGATTGTTTCTATCACACAGAAATATTTCATATCCTCAGGAATGGTTATTCGCATTTCTTTAGCAAGCTTAAAGAAATTATCTATTGCATGTCTTGAAGTAAAAACAACAGCTGTATAATCTAAGATATTTATCTTTTGGTTGCGAAATTCTTTTGCATTTAAACCCTCAACCTTAAAAAATGGGCGAAAAATACATTGTACTCCGTAGGCTTTTTCTATATCGTAATAAGGCGATTTTTCGCTTGTTGGCTGAGGTTGAGATATCAATATCTTCTTTATCATTGAACTAAAAGTTTATTTTTAGATAATTACTTATCATTTGAAGCACTCCCCATAAAGTTGCAAGGGGTATTATTTCTAGGGTGCAAAAGTACAAAAATATTTGCAGAAACAGGCCTTTTTGCCTAAAAAAGATAAGATATGAGTTGTAGAATGATACAATTTTAAAGAATAATAGCACAAATCCTGTATAAATAAAAGTACTGTGCATTGACAGATGAAAATAGGAACAGAGCAGCACTATGGGTAATAATAGAAGTCCTTCGATGGCTATTATGAACAGAAAAGACTGCAACCATTTGGCCGTTTGACGCTTATCGAAGAATACACTATTGACCAATTGGTATAAAATTCCTTTTAAACAGAAATACAAAGAGATAACTCCTGCGAATATTCCGATGATCTGATACTGCTCAAGTATAAAGGTTTGGGCTATATAAGTGTTGGTGTAAAAAAAGAAAAGAAGTGCCAATAACAAACATGTTTGTATGCTCATTAGGAACTGAAAGCGCAACTCTCCTGCAGTTTCTGTTATCGACATGTCACCTCCAAAGCTTGCAAGAAAGAGGTTCTTTGTTTGCTTTACGATGAAACGTTGTGACTGAGCGACTGACAATATCACAAGAATAAAGCAGCCAATCATTAGTCCTGTGACCAAATTATCAGAGGCTAAAGAGTATGGGACGGGGTCTCCTGCAACACCAATCTTATAGCTTTGCATGTTAGTTCCCGACAAACTGTCGTTTGCGAACAATGTCTTTAGTTTTGCAACCTGCTGTTTTTGCGAGACAGTGTCTTGCACATTGGGTTTAAACTGCAATGGAAGATTACCCGACAAGCTATCTACCGACAAGCTATCTACGGCGGCTTTGTGACGTCGTTTGTATTGCTTTGCCCGCTGTTCTACAGCTGCTTGTGTTTCTTCGAAAGCGTCATTAGCACTCATCTGTTGCTCTGTTGTGCGCATTTCTGTGCCTATACGCTCCGAAACACTTGTCTTAACATGTACAGAATCTCTTACTTCCATATCCTAAAGGTAATCGTTCTTGGCTTTAATAGAAAACGAGCAGAGGTATTGCAAGGGCAACATTTCTACTCGTTTCTTTATTGGTTTAGTCTTTATTCTTAATCAATCCGATTAAAGATTAAATGCTTTTTTAATGCGTTCTACTTCGTCTAGCTTCTCCCAAGTAAAGAGTTCTACTTCTACTTCACGTGTAGGATGATAATGACTCGTAAACACTTTGGTTACAACCTCATTCTTTCTACCCATGTGTCCGTATGCTGCTGTCTCTAAATACATAGGCTGACGTAGTTTTAAACGACGCTCAATAGCTTTCGGACGCAAGTCGAATAGCTCCTCAATCTTACGTGCAATCTCGCTATCCGACATCGAAACGTTGCTTCTTCCGTATGTATCTACATACACATTAACAGGCTTTGCCACTCCAATAGCATAGCTCACCTGAACCAACATCTCGTCTGCTACACCCGCAGCAACCATGTTTTTAGCGATATGTCGTGTGGCATAAGCAGCCGAACGGTCTACTTTACTTGAATCTTTACCGCTGAATGCGCCTCCACCATGAGCACCTTTACCACCAAAAGTGTCTACAATTATCTTGCGACCAGTTAGTCCTGTGTCTCCATGAGGACCGCCAATAACGAACTTTCCTGTTGGGTTTACAAAGTACTTGATATCATCATTGAACAAAGCAAGAACCTTATCTCCACACAATGCCTTTACTCTTGGAATAAGGATGTTGATTACATCAGCCTTAATCTTAGCCAACATAGCTTCGTCATTGCTATCAAATTCATCGTGTTGAGTGCTCACTACGATTGTATCAATGCGTTGTGGAATATGATTTTCATCGTATTCTATGGTCACTTGGCTCTTTGAATCAGGGCGAAGATAAAGCATTTCTTTCCCTTCTCTGCGTATGTTTGCGAGCTCAGTCATCAACAAATGCGCCAAATCTAACGACACAGGCATATAATTTTCGGTTTCGTTTGTAGCGTAACCGAACATCATTCCTTGGTCACCAGCACCTTGTTCTTCTTCGTTTCCGTTATCAACTCCACGGTTGATGTCGGCACTTTGTTCGTGAATAGCAGAAAGAATACCACACGAGTTGCCATCAAATTGATATTCACTCTTAGTATAACCAATCTTATTAATGGTCTTTCTTGTTATTGTTTGTATATCAATATAAGCCTCAGAGCTCACCTCTCCCATCACAACTGCTTGTCCTGTGGTTACAAAAGACTCAATTGCACAACGTGATTTGCCATCATATGCGAGGAATTGGTCAAGCAAAGCGTCTGATATTTGGTCTGCTACTTTATCTGGATGTCCTTCCGAAACAGATTCGGATGTAAATAAATATGACATATAATACTATTTTTTATTGTTATGTTTACAGTTTACAAAGGTAGTGATTTTTTTGCATTTAAGTTGCATTTTATGCTTTCTTATTCTCTAAATCACATTAACTTATAAGCCTTTAACACAACTTGTAACATTGTGCTAAAGGCTTATTATCTTGTAAATTGTATATTCTTTGGTGGGTCACCCACTATATTTATAGGCTCCCAACAAAACCATTACTTCATCAAAGTCTTCACCATTGCTTCTACTTTGCTCACTTCTACAGTTGCAAGAAGCACCTTTCCGTCTTTATCCAATAAGTAAAGCGAAGGAATCCACTGCACTCCGAAGGCCTTTGCAACGGCACTTTCCTTCATTTTCTTTAGCTCACTTACATGCACTTCGTTCACAGGTGCACCGTTTCTGTTGATATATTTCACCCAAGCCTCTTTGTCAATGTCGAACGACACTGCAAGAACTGCCAAGTCTTTACCTTGATATTCTTTTGCAATAGCCTCTACATTGGGACTTATTCTGCGACAATCAGGACACCAAGAAGCCCAAAAGTCGATCAATACATA
>QWCF01000176.1_pt1 | contig 30449 bp, 34 predicted proteins | sample 1972521 | NCBI WGS metagenome assembly QWCF01 (sample SAMN09866715, study PRJNA288562) | Human oral metagenome isolate term4_saliva, whole genome shotgun sequencing...
AAGGACTTGGAGCTGTAGTTTAGGCTCAGAGTTTAGTGCATAGTCAGAGAGCCTGACATTATAGGGCGGGAAAACCACAGGAACCAAACGAACAGGATATTGCTGGGCGAAAATAGAACCAAAAATACCATTGATTACCAATAGAATATTTAAAAAGTATTTCATAAAATACCCTCTTCTTATGGTTTTATTTTTATCACTTCTATTATTATTTTCAAAAGTATCGTTTAGTGTCATTTCGTAATATTGTTTTATAAACCTATATCCCGTTAGGGGTCACACAATGGGATAATAGATTATTTAAGCTCATATTCGATTATTTTCTCTGCTCCTGAAGTCTGTCCAGGTAAAACATATTTTATTTTTGCCTTGTATTTTTGTTTAGGAATTATTCCAAAATCAGATTCTAAGAGTTGATTTATTTTTACAGGTCTTGCTTCTGCAGAAGTATCAATATATTTATTGGCAGCTTTAGAAACTAATTCATACCAGTCAATTTTGTAATATCTGAACAAGTCATACTGATATGGGAAGATGTTTTTTAACAGATTATTTCCTTTATTAGAATTCAAAAAAGTACTATAGGAATTAAATAGAGGCATTGCTTTTACAGGAGGAATTCCCGCAAAATCTTTATCTGCCCTGCTTAGTACAAGTTGGTCTAATGGATAATCATCATAAAACAGCATTTTGAACTTTTGTGCAAATGAATCATCCATTAAAGCAGTAACTTCGATAAGAGGTTTTCCATCCGTATATTTTGTTCCTTGAAGCTCAGCAATATCAAAATACTCATCTGCATTCATATTGTTTTGAAGAAACACCAAATCAGAACTAATACTCCCCCACATAGGTCTAAATTTCAAAGATTTAAGTTTATCTAAGAATGTATAATGTCTACTTGTTCTAAAGGTGAAAGAAAGTCTCTCTATTTCTCCATTTTTAGATAGATTTTGTGCCTTTTTGGTTTCAGTAGTTACAGAAATAGCGGATTCTTCTTCGCTTTCTTCCGTTTTTTTAGTATCTATTAAAGTTTCATTATTAGTTGCTTCTTCTTTTGTGTTTTTGGCAATAAGAGCAAAAGTATAATCTTTTTCTTTATCTAGCTTAGGAACACTGAAATGAATAGTATTAGCATTATTGTCGTAAGAAAAATCATTTTCAATAGATTTCTCTGCTGTAAACTTACTGATGGTTTTCCAGCTAGGATCATCAAATAAATAATCTTGTCCTCTCTTAAGTTTAATATATCCTTTGTTTGATTCTTTTGTGTAGAAATTATGCTGCTCTACCACAGGGTAGCCATATTGAATGTTTGAAAGCGGAATACTGCTAGGAGCAGTTCCTGTTGTGAAAACTCTTTCTTCAGTTTCTGTAGCTTTTTTTCCATCAAGCATGATCGTTTCATAGATACCTCCTTTTTTCTCCATGAAACTTACCTGAGCTATAGCTTTGAGGGTTTTATTAGGAGGAAGAATATCTGTAGATATAAAATTAGCCCCATCTTTAGAAGAAGTATATTCTATATTTCCGATGATTTCTTTACCAGATTCATCTACAATAGTCATTTTTTCCAAGATAATCTTGTAGGTGTGGTCTCCATCATCTTCAGGAATTACGATAGGTTCATTTACCCTCATAGCAAAAGTTGCCTGTGGTATAGCAAAAACATCGATATTCTTATCATTATTTCTTGGTGTAAGGTCTGTGATGATTTTCATACCTCCAAGAACTGAAGCTTTTTCAAATTTACATTCTTCGCCAAACTCAAGTTTAAAGCGGAATCTACCATTAATGAGACCTCCAAGTAAATTATAATAGCCTCCCAAATAACCTCTTACCCAGAAAGGGTTAGGTCCTCTAGCCTGAAGAAGGGCAGCCACTCCAGCTTTTATAATTGGAATTTTCTTTTTGATAAACCAAAGTTTTATTTTAATACCCAATTCTCCTTGTAGATAGGCATAAGCTTGTCCATTTGCATACCAGCCATCGATACCGATATGACTTCCGCCTCGGTTAGAGCATCGTGCATCTCCATAGTTTTTGAGCATGATATCTGCACCTAGCCCTGCCTGAAACCTAGCATAAAGTATCAGAGCGGTCATATCTCCTGTATCAAAATTTAAATGGGCTCCAAAAGCAAAACCTTTCCCTTCTCCAAGAGCATTGAGGTTTTTCATGTAGTCAGCTTCATCCAAACTTATTCCCAATATATTAGCTACTTCTGCAGGAGGAGGAGGGCTTCCAGGGATACGGTTTCCTACCATGAAATAGCTCTTTGCTTCTTGATAGAATTTTCCAAATCCTACTTTAAGTCCGATCATATCGGTAGGGTTTCCGATGTGTAGGTACCATTCTGTTGGAGCTATATGAAGCACCGCCCAGCCTGCTTTTCCATTGGGACCAACTCCTCTGATAACTCCTCCAGCACCATTGATATTGACATCTAAATTTGCATGAAAAATATTATTATTAAAATCATAATTCATGGCTAGTTTTCCATAGATGGTAGTGGTAGAAGGAACACTAGCAGATAATGGATATTGCTCTTCTACATCACTGATATCTAAAACAGCTTTTAACTTATGATCTTTAAGGGATTGTAGCAATGAAGATTGGCTAACCATCCCTTTAAAGTTCTCTTGCAGTTTTGCAAAAGGTTGTGGTGCCAGCGCAGTAATATTGCTCATAATTACAGCTTCTCCTATAAAGCCGATTTGTGATAATCCCCCGTTCTTATTAGTAGAAACATTAAATCCAGCCATGAAAGAAGCTACACTGTTGTTCTGAACTGCTCCATAAACGCCAGCTCTCAGTGCAAGCCCTACATTTTCATCAGGTTTTAGTACAATCGCCATATTTTCATAACCAGGCAGTATTGTTTTCTCTTCATCAGGGATCATTCTATAGAAAGCACCTCCCGTGAAACCTGTAATTTTTATTCCCCCCATAATAGGAACATTCAAGTTATCCACTTTTCCTTCAAATCCCCAGTATCTGAATGTACTATAACCAAAGGCAGCATTTACAGATATTTTAGCTCCTTGTAAAGCTGCTATTTCTGCTTCTAATGAAGCATTGAATCCATTTCCATATAATGGATCTTTCTTCATAAGATGTAAATATCCGTTTAATTTTGCTACTCCTACATCGACATTTCTTAAGGAAAGTTTAGATAGCGTGAATCCATTATACTCCCACTTTTGTCGGTGATCACTGCTGGTAATTGCTCCATGTATGATGAGACCGCCAGAAGCAGATAATTTGTTTTCTTGTAGACCTACATGGATTTCAAAGCCTAAATCAGCTCGGTTAGCATCTGCAGAAATCACGATATTCCCAATACTCACAGGAAAACCACCAAGTCTTTGTTCTCCCTCTACCCCAAAACTTTTTGCCGTAAGAAAAGGGGCTTTAGTTTGTAGAACTAATCCTTCAAACTTAATTCCTTTAAAATGGGCATCTTTTTTTGCATCTTGATCATTAGGAGATGTATTAGCAGCTACCGTAAGTTCTCCATTTAAAATAGCTCTGGGAAGAAATTCCTGATTAACCACTCTAAGCTCTACAGCAGATCCTTTTGCAATGGTAGCTTTTGCACTCCAGATATTGAAATCAATATCATCGACTGTATTTACAGATATTAGATATTCTTCCTCTGTAATTTGCCCTGTATATCCTAAATATTGAGGGATTTTTGAATTTTCATCTGTTGTTTTTTTCTGAATAGGAAGCTGAATTTTTCCACTTAGATTAGCTCCTACGATTTTAGAAGCAGCTAGATCAACTCCTATTTTGTCTAGAGAATATCTCCATGCATTTTCTTTGCTGGTAATGCCTTTTTCAAGCGGAAATAGATTTTCAGCAGAAAATCTTCCTGACACACCATAATTATCAATAATTAAATTTTGTGCTGCTAACCTAACTCTAGAATTTATTTTATCCGAAGTTTTTATTTCTTGAGGAAGTCCTACCTCTAAAGCTTTTAGATAAAGCCCACGCCATGATTCTGCACCAGCAATAAGGTATTCGTGCGTAGCATAATATTGAGGGAAAATGACATCAGGATCATTTCGTAGATCACTAAGGTCGAGAATAGCTTCACTTGCATAAAAAGTAAAATATCCTTTGTCTTTATTTTGAGTCTGAGAAGTAATAGCAAAAGGAGTGATGGAAACTTTGACAAGTAAGTCATTCCAATCACTAGCTTTTATAGCAAAATCCCCCCTTACTCGGTTAGGAAGAGGGAGAAGTTTTCCATTTTGTTCAACAGGGCTGAGTATGTCTCTTGAGATCTGGATATTTCCTTTTAGAGCCAACTCTTTTATACCATCACAATCAATTATCACATAAGTATTATCATTAATACTTTCTCCGCTCTCCTTGTTTATATGCCCTCCTTCTAAGGTTAAGAGCCATTTATTTTTATTAAAAGGAATATGTATGTCTCCCAAAAGCGATAACTTAGCATCTCCTATAATTTTACCATTGTAAGAAAGTTTAATATTTTCTGCTCCAAAATATAATTTTTGCTGTCCTCCTTCTATTCCCTGTTGAGGAGTAATTACTCTGGCATATACATTGATAAGAGCATATTCAGGGGTGAATTTTGCTTTCGTAACAACTATAGAATATTCTACATTCCCTTTATTCTCACGAAGCCCAACAGGAAGAGTGGTGAGTTCATTAGGATTAATAGAATAAGCATAATTTCCACTTTGATCTAATTCTTCAAAAGCTCCTATAGCCTTTTCTGTTTCTTTATCTTCAAAAGGAGGTTTATATTTACTTACTCTTCCTAAATATTCCTGAAAAAAATCCTCTTTAGAGGATGATTGATATTTTACATAATCTGAGGAACTCTTTAGGAGGATGGAATCCCTAAAAGCGTTATTTGAATAAAAAAATTGAAAAAATAAAATAAAAAGTATAGAGAATATATATTTTTTTCTCATAAAACCCCAATTATGACAAATATAGTAATATTATATTGTTATAGGGTAATTTTTAAGTATGATTTTTGTCATAAATTTGTAAAATTCCAATATACTAATTTTTTTTATCTATTTCTATATTTTTTTCTATCCTATAAAAGCTGGTTTTGCTGATACCCGCTTGTTTACAGGCTTTATCAATAGGAATATTTTTGTTTTCATAAAGATGAAAGGCAAAATGATATTTTTCCAAAGTTTCTTTTTTTATTCCTTTGGGTCTTCCGATGAGCTTCTTTCTTCTCCTTGCTCCTTCGATTCCCGCTTTTGTTCTTTCACTGATGAGATTTCTTTCAAACTCAGCCACCGCTCCAAAAATCTGAATGACAAACTTCCCATTGGCAGAAGTAGTATCAAAAGCGGGTTCAGAAATACTTTTGAAGAAAACACCTTTTTGATTAAAAAGCTCAATGAGCTCAATCATATTTTTTAAAGAGCGGAAAATTCTGTCGGTTTTATAAACGATAACTATATCTCCTTCACGCAAGAAAGAGAGCATTTCATTGAGTCCTTTTCTGTCTTCTCGCATACCACTAGCGATGTCGGTATAAATTTTTTCACAGCCTTGCTGCTTTAATAGTTCTATTTGAGTTTCTAATTTCTGCTCAGCAGTAGAAACACGCGCATATCCGAAAATCATAATTTAGACATTTAAATGAAGTAAAAAAACACAATATTAGTTATTACATATCCTCCAAGCTCCACTCATAAAATTCTTTTTTATAGGAATTAAATTGCGGATTTTGAATTAAAAATTCGGTAGCTTTTTGTCTTAGTTTTTCTATACTTATATTGTTCTTTTGTCGTTTTATCTCCGCAAAATCTATGCTTTTTTCTATTTCATTTACGGCTATAAAATCTATTTCAGTTTCTCTTTTTCTATCCCAATAGTTGCCGATGCTCGTGTAGGCTTGAGAAATTTGGGCATTTTCTCTAAAATACTTTTCTAACATATGTCCGCTGAATGAAGAAAAATCCCTTTCTATGATCTTTTGTAGCTGTTCATATGCCCCTATTTCTATCATTGATGAATATTTATAGATGAATCTAAACCAAAACATGATAAAATTATCTTCTATCTGATATTTCACATTTTTAGTTGAACTTTTTGTAAAAATAGGCTGTTGTTTCTTTATCAGATTAAAATCTCTTTCCATCTTGGTTAAATAGCCTCCAATTTCCTTTTTTAACAAGTTTTCAATCTCAGCTCTTGTATTTTTTCCTTCAGAAATAGCCGTTAAAATACTAAAATATGTTCCATACTCTTTTCCAAACTCATCTATCAAAAGATTTTTCCCTTCTGAAATGAAAATAGAATTCTCATCTATCATTCCCTCTATCATTTTCTCTTTGCTTGTCCAGCCATTATCCATAAAAAGCTGAACATATTTTGTTACGCCTCCTGTAAAACTATACAAAGCCAATAAATCATCAGGGGTATAGCTGGGGTTATAATCAGATAAAATTTCCTTTAAAGTATTGGTTTTAAATGCTTGTAGCTTTATGAAATGATTCGCTCTTCCGAATAAAGGTTCTTTATAATTTTCAAAAATTTTGTACATCAATAAAATTACAGAACCTGAAACTATTAGATTCAGCTTAGCCTTATCCTTATGCAAATCCCAAATCCTTTGCATATCGCTATAAACCGATGGATTTACCGTGAAAAACTCCTGAAATTCATCAATTATTAGGGTAATGTTTTGTTCATATGATAGCTGAACAATATATTCAAATAGAACAGAAAACGAATTTACTTCTCCCAAAATAGGCGGATTCAATTTCTCTTTTAATTCTTGTAGAAAATCTTGACACAAGATAACCTCTGTTTTTTTTGCTACAAAAAAGTACAGAAATTTTGTATTTTCATAGGATTTTAACAAAAGTTGAGTTTTTCCAATTCTTCTTCTCCCAGTTACCACACTAAATTGAGCATTATTTTTTGATTGTTCTTTAATTTCGAGTAGTTTTTTGATTTCTTTTTCTCTGTTGTAAAATTTCATACGCAAATATAAGAAATGTAAATTTCCGAAACAAATATTTCGGAAACAGACATGTTTAATTTATAAAAATATATAAATCAATAGCTGAATATTTTATTGATGTATATTTATAGTTCCAAAAAACATATTAAAAGAGAACAAATAAATAAAACGGAAAAAGGAACTATTTTTAGAAAGGATTTTTTGAAAAGTTTATAGTTTCAAAAAGGGATCGGTTTTTGAAACAAACTAATTCCCTTGGTTGAAAAGAAAAAATTATTTATTAATCCTACATAAAATAAAAAAGTGAAAACTTTTAATACAAAAAGTTTTCACAAATAATAATATATGAATAGATAGAATTTCAATTATCAAAATTTATCTTACAGCCCCCATTCTCCGATATATTCTAATGCTAATGTTTTAATTTCATCTTTAATTTCCTCACGATATTTTGCAGTTGAATCATCATCAATGAACATATATTTTTCAGGGATTTTTCTCATACTCAAAGTGTACATTATATTTCCTTTATTGTCTGTGTAGAAAGCAAAATTTTTCCAATCTTCGATTACATTGTGCCAGTCTTCATTTTCTTCATCCATTTCTTCTAACACTTCATCTACGAGGTCTCCTAAATCTGTTGGGTAGTTTTAGGCTTCGATGAACATTCTTTTTATCCCATTATCATCAGGTAGGTTGTTTAATTCTTCTTTTAGTTCTTCTTATATCTTTGCAATTTTTTCTGCTTTAAGCATTTCGGTTGCAATGTCAGGTCTGTAATCTGTGAACCAGCTTCTGATAGTAAGTTCTACGAAAGGAATATCTTTCTGTTTTAAAAATAATTGTCCCATTTTTAATAAGTATTAGTGCGTTGAGATATCAATATGTATTATAGAGTATAATACTACAAATAATATATTTATGATCATGTTTAAATCTATCCTATAAATTTCAGAGCCAGGAGGAGGGACGCTAAGAAACCCATTGCCCACATTAACATTCTAATTTGGGAATCCATCTTACCTTCTAAGTGTTTGATGCTTTCTTTCAGCATTTCATTACTTTTAATTATCTTTTTTCATATCGTTTTCAGTTTTTAGGTAAATCTATTTAATATTTTTTTTAGTAGATTAGGATAAAATTTTAAGCTACCAATACCCATAATTTTTAATTTTGGAAAAAAATATTTGATTAATGGATTTAAAAATATAAGTAATATAACCAGTATAAAAAAAATATTATTATTTGACGAATTATTATTTTTCAATATTTTAAAATTTATAAAAGAAATAATAACGCCAAATACTAATGAACAAAGGAATATAAATATTTTTTTCATTTTTTTATTTTTTTTATTGATAAATATGATGATTCTTTACTAATTATGAAATAATAGTTTTTTTTAACAACCCCCATTAGATGGTTAATATATTATCCAAACAATTTTAATGTTACCATTATAGCAACGATAACCCCTAAGACCCAATACAAAGTTTTAGACCTCTCCGCGTTTTTATCTTCCAAGTGCTTAATGCTTTCTTTCAGCAGGTTAATGTTATTAATTACTTCTTTCATATCTTCATTAGTTTTTAGGTCTATGAGTTTGAGTATTGCTTTTCTTTGTTCAGCAGGAATTTCCGCTGTAAGTTCCTCAATTATAGACAAAAGTATTAAATTTATTCAAATACTACAATGTTTTTTTTATTTTTTTACTTATGGGAAAACTTATATTTTTATGATAAAACCTCAAGTCTTCTGAAGAGAAAAATAAGTAAGGATTTAAAAAATGATGCATACATAGAGGCTGTAATGAATATACTAAAAGGTGTAGAATAAAACTCGGGGTTTGTAAGAAGAAAAAACTCATAACTGATTGATTTTATTTTAGTTATGGAAATCATATAAATATAATAAAAGAATAAATAAATCTTGTTAATAAATATAAACAAATAAGTCCAAAAATGATTTCAAATGATTTTTTTAAGAAAAAGGAATCAGTTATATAACTTTATTAGTTAATTTATTTTATATTTTTGTGGCAAATATCGAGAATGAAAACAAAAGTTATTTCTATCATTACAGAAAAAGGAGGAGTTGGAAAAACAACGACAACGATACATCTTGGAGTAGCTCTAGCTCAACAGGAAAGCAAGCGTATTTTATACATGGAGCATCTTCTAATTCAAAGAGATGGAGTGATAAAACAGTTAATACCTATTTTTTTCCGGTTGAAAAAAATAAAGATACAAAAAAAATGAAGTTAGCTTCATTTTTTATACATTTGCAAAAAACCAAACAAACATTTTTCAATTTCGAAGAAGAGCAGGCGCACCTGAATAATAGCAATGAAGATTAATTTTTAATATATTTGCAAAAATTAAAATCATCATATTTATTAATAAAAAATAAAAAAAATGAAAAAAATATTTATATTCCTTTGTTCATTAGTATTTGGCGTTATTATTTCTTTTATAAATTTTAAAATATTGAAAAATAATAATTCATCAAATAATAATATTTTTTTTATACTAGTTATATTACTTATATTTTTAAATCCATTAATCAAATATTTTTTTCCAAAATTAAAAATTATGGGTATTGGTAGTTTAAAATTTTATCCTAATCTACTAAAAAAAATATTAAATAGATTTACCTAAAAATTGAAATTTATAAAACATTAACCACCTTGTCGGTGGTTAGGTTTTTTTAGCCATACCTCCTAAACAAGGAAATATTTAACAAATTAAAATTTAAAATTATGGGAATAACAATTAGAACTGAACTTTTAGAACTAGTTAAAAAAATTGGTGAGGCTTTGGTGCGATTTGCACAATTTGCATCTGAAAGACTAAGAAATGATAAAGAATTTATTTTAAAGGCAGTTAAAAAAAATGATTTTGCTTTGAGATATGCGTCTGAAAGACTAAGAAATGATAGAGAAGTAGTGCTAACAGCCGTTAAAAAAAATGGTTTGGCTTTGGAATACGCACCCGAAAAATTTCGAAATGATAGAGATGTTGTCTTAAAGGCAGTGGAAAATAATAGTTGGGCTTTGCAATATGCGTCTGAGAGACTAAAAAATGATGAAGATGTAGTACTGAAAGCAGTGGAAAATAATAGTTGGGCTTTGAGATATGCCTCTGAGGAATTGCAAAATGATAAAGAAATAGTACTGACAGCAGTTAAAAAAAATGGTTTGGCTTTGATATATGCCTCTGAGGAATTGCAAAATGATAGAGAAGTTGTCTTAACAGCCGTTGGAAAAAATGTTTTTGCTTTGAGATATGCCTCTGAGGAATTGCAAAATGATAAAGAAATAGTACTGACAGTAGTTGAAAAAAATGGTTTGGCTTTGGAATTTGCATCAGAGGAATTGCAAAATGATAAAGAAATAGTACTGACAGCAGTTGAAAAAAATGGTTTGGCTTTGGAATTTGCATCAGAGGAATTGCAAAATGATAAAGAAATAGTACTGACAGCAGTTGAAAATGATGGTAAGGCGTGGCGATTTGCCTCTGATAGACTGAAAGATGATAAGGAATTTATTTTAACAGCCGTTGGAAAAAATGTTTTTGCTTTGAGATATGCGTCTGATAGACTGAAAGATGATAAGGAATTTATTTTAACAGCCGTTAAAAATGATTATAAGGCTTTGAAATATGCCTCTGAGGAATTAAAAAATGATAGAGAAGTTGTCTTAACAGCCATTGAAAAAAATGGTTTTGCTTTGCAATTTGCCTCTGAAAGACTGAAAGATGATAGAGAAGTTGTCTTAACAGCCGTTAAAAAAAATGGATGGGCTTTGCAATATGCGTCTGAAAGATTGTACACTGATAAAGAAGTGATGCTAACAGCGGTGGAAAATAATAGATATGCTTTAAAATTTTCGTTTCAGGAAATGATAGAGAATTTATAAAAGAAATTGAAAAATAAATTTAATACCAGCAGAATTAGACCCTAATGATATGACCAACAGTGTTCATTTTAGTTGATTTTTTTTCTTTTTTTTCATCCGAAAAACACCCAGAATAAAAATGATTTTTTTTCAAAAAAATCCGCAGTAATTAGAGGTATGTTTCTTTGAAAAAAGCGAAACATATCTCTAATGAAATTAATTTAATCTAATTTCCACAAAAATAAACATTTAAAATATTGTTTTTCAGCAAATTAAATTATTTTTGTAGAATAATTTAATTTTTCAATTTTTCTAATCATTTTTTTATAGAAGTAAGAATAAAAAAGATTATTAATATCACAACTACTAAATACACTAATAGTTTTCTGTTCATTTGTCTTTTTTCTTCCTTAGTATATTCTAAAGTCTCAATCTTATTTTTTGGAAAAACAAACCTTAATGGAAATGAAGATAGATAGATATATATACTAAAAAGAACAATAAATAAAAACTTATTTTCTTCTACATATCCTATTTCTAATATCTTTATCAAAAAAATACCTAAAGGAACACTATATGGTATACTAAAAAACATTATCGCTCTAGTATAGGAATTACTTCCCCATTTTTTTTTCTTAAAATATCTATATAAGCTCCAAAATACATATGCTATCATATAATAAGCTTTTTACTTCTTAACTAACCAATATTCTTCTTCGTTATTTCTGATAATTTTTATAGAATCCATATTTTTGTTTACATTTAAAATATTTAAATAATCTCTTTCTTCAAAAATTGTTATCCATATTATTAGAATCTATCTGATATTTACATTATTTGATAATACACATACATATATTTATTTATATTGTCAATTATGCTTATTCTAAAATCTCTACTATCCCTATTTTCTACCTCATACTTATAATAACCTTGTTTTAATTTTATTATTTTTAAAGGGATATTATTTACTGGTAAGTTTTTCTTTAATAGGTAAAGTATTAATGTTATTTACATTCTCTAAGTATAAATTATTTATTTTAAAAACTAATAGTTTTTCACCATCTCCATTATCTAACCATTCTTCTTCTCGTGATATTAATTCTATATTCCCTCTTTTTATGTTTAGGTTAAAATCTCTATTTATCATATACTCATAATATTTCTGTATAGCATATTGATAAACAGTAAAAATACCTATAATCAAAATTATTATTAATGTAGTTCTTTGTTTTATGCTTTATTTTCTTTAACCCAATTTATAAGCATTTGAATAGTAATTTTTTCTTGTTTTTTAGATTCTCCTTTAAAAAACTTTTTTAAAAAAAATCCTATACCTAAAATATCTCCTTCATCTTCAATATATTTACCAAAAGGGAAATTTATCATGTCTAAATTATACTCATTTCCAAAATCTGTTAAAAAATCATATTTATCATCTCCAAACATTCCTATATCATCTAAAGTGGTGTTTAATCTTAATTTATTTATATCGTAAGACCAATATTTTGAGATATATTCTAGAACTCTTTGCTCTATATTTTTCATTTTACAATTGAATTATAAATTGTTTGAGTGTTATAAAAAACCTTACCTACATCATATGCTAATATAGACCATCCTATAGGTCCTGCAACTCTTCCCAAGAATCGTCCTAATACTTTTGTATATCTCCAAGAACCATTTTTAAAATGTGTAGGAAGTCTAAAACTCATTTTTTGTGGAAATAATTTAGAACCATATTTAGATGCATAACTTGTTTTATTCCCTGAGCCTAGTGCTCCTACCTTATTGATAGATGGAAATGTTCCATCTATTGCTATGGCTAAAGCAACAATATCTTTAATTCCAAATTGTTCTGATGCTTGATCTGCAAGAATAGCACTATATAATTCAGATTTAGAATCGTATGATTTTCCATTATATTGATATTCTTCAGAAGTTTTTTTCGGAGGGGTATTATTCTCTATAATTTTAATTTTATGCATTGCATGGTTTAGCCCAGCGACTATTCCTCCTGTTACTGCTCCTACCCAGAAGTTCCCACCAGTAAGCTCTGCTCCTATACCACCTGATAAAACTCCAAAGAATACATTTCCACCAAATGAACTTCCCCATTCTCCTGCTACCGCACCAAAGCCACTTGCTCCTAAACTTCCAAAGAAACCTCCTGCAGCTCCACTTAAGAAATCTCCTCCTTGCATTACTAATAATATCCCTTGACTTACCGCATGAGTCCCTGTACGAACTAATGCTAATCCTATAATGTAAGAAGTTGATACACTTACTTCATAATCCTCTTCTCATATTTATTTTATATTTTTTGAGTTGATAAAGACTATCCTTTTTCATTTTGAGGTTATTTAATTTTATTCTTGATATATTCATTAATAATATACTTTTTGTCATTTATCATAATATCTAATGATATTTTTCCAAATATACTATCACCTTGCTTATAATTTATTTTATCAAGAATTAATTTTTTTGTTAAAATTTTATATCGATTTACTCTATTATCATCTAAGTTATCGTCATAATCATCTATATCCACAACATAATATCCACCAAATTTTGTAATAATTATATTGGTTCCACTAAACATATCCCCTCTTTTTAATATTATAACCAAAGTTTTCCCTTCCATATAAACAAAGCTGTCATTGTAATGAATATTTTTATTCTCTATGTTTAAATCCATCTTAATACTATTGTCAATAGTAACAGTTCCTATATCTGCTTTAAATAATAGAAGAAAAAAAACTAAAACAAATAGTATTACTAAAATAAAGGTTTTTCTCTTAAAATTCATACTAAAATCTTATTTTTTTAATTAATCGAGACAACAATTTATCTAGTTCAGGATTTATTTTTTGTGTGATATTGAAAATATGGTTTTACGCCTTTAGATAGAACTTGAAATCCAGGTTGCGGAGAAATCCAGCCATGGGCTAAAATATTCTGTATAGCATGTCTTACATGTTCAGAATTTGTTCCTATTTTGTAATTACCAATCTGCTTTATACTTTTTCCATTCTTCTGGGATTTTTTCAGATTTCTTATAAATATAGCAAATATATTCAGAAGGTTTAAATAACAATGTATTAGGCATTATTTCTAATAAATATATCGTATCTCCTTCTACCTTTACCTTATATGTATATCTTGTCAAGCTTCTATCTGAAGTCATTCCAAATTCATCAATATACATTCTTTTATTTTTTATATAAAACACCCCTCTAATCCCTGATATATCTGGATTTGGTTCTAAATAATATAAAAATCTTACTGCACCATTTTCATAAAATTGAATATAATGCAATCCTGGCGACTCTGTTTTTTGAATTTTTTTTAATTGAGATTCGACATTATAAGAACCTACCTGTTCATATATATAATTAGCATCTATTTCACTTGATAGATTTCTATTTTTCCGTTTAAACACTTTATTATTATAAGGAACTTTCGCTATACCATTCTCTAAGTATTTACTCTTTATTATTTCACAAGATGTAAACATTACTAAAATTATTGTTATATACAATAAATATTTATATCCTACCATGATGTAAATTTATTTTTTGTATGATATTGAAAATATGCCTTTATTTGTGTTGACAAAACTAATAAACCAGGCTGTGGAGATAATTCTCCATGAGCTAATATATTCTGAATAGGATGCCTTACATACCTATCAGAATCTATGCCTATTCTATAATTTCCCCATCCTACATAAGCAGTCCCTAACCTATAATAAGGACCTTTTTCAAATGCAAAACCATATGGATATGAAGCCCCTCCTAAACCTTTCAGTTTTCCATTCTTTTTAACATAATCCATCATTTGGTTATCCCAACCATTGTTATAGCTATCAAAAGTTCTCTCCCCACGATAGATTTGATTTCCTGATGTATCATAGTCAAAAACTATCTTTCGCTGGGAATATGCTCTCGCCCCAACCAAAAGAAATATCATTAATAAATACCTTATCATAGGTCTTAGTTTTACAATTTTTACAAATGTAACAACCTATAAAACAAGAAACAAGATGATTTTTGTCAGGTTTTCATCTTTTTCTTCTAAAATGTTGGACTTGTTGCTCTTCCTTTTGTTGGGTTGTTTGAATTTGATTAGAGAGGGATATTGAGGTTTCTTTTGTTTTAACTATTTCTTCAATTTCTTGTTTTTCCTTTTCTTCTTCTTTCTCTTTTCGTTTCTTAGATTCCTGTTCTATTATTGAGAGTTTTTCATAGAGCTTTTTCTCATAATCTTCTCCCATCACATGATTAAGCAGAGTCCAGCAATTGCTCTTTCTATCCAGCTGATACATCTCGGCTCTAATCATCGCATCCATCTCCTGATAATAAGAAATAACATCCTCTTTCTCTACAATCTCTTCGACCCCTTTCATCATTCGCTGATGAACACTCTCCCTTTTCTCTTTGATATAATCCTCTCTATCATCTTGATTAAAAACCAAATGAATCGCTTTTATCAACTCCTCTTCCTTTCGCTCTAACTTCTGCTCTAACTCTCCAAAATCCCTTCTTAAATAACCATAAGCCTTCTCCCTATCCTCTAATTTCCTTTCATACGCTTCTTTCAGCCTATTTCTTTCAAGTAAAACTTCCCTTCGCTCAATATTCTCAAATACAAAATGTCTATGAAGATTAGGTATCCATTCTTCATCTCGGTTATAATAGCCCTCATCACGATGCAAGTGAAGCTCTATAATATTTACCCCAAACTCCTTCCCAAATCTCCTTACAGATTATAAAATTTTCTCTGAAAATAAAAATAATCCCTCCATTAGGGGATTCATCTTCTCTTGAATTTTCTGTTCTGTGCAATCTTGATAAAGCTGTTTTAATTCCGCTTCTAACTCCTAAATTTTGATAATGCTATGTTTATTTAGTTGGCATTTATCAAAAAAAGGAATCCTTCCTACAAAAGGATAGACATGTGTTTATATAAATATGTTAATATAGAAATATGTTAATATAGAAATATGTTAATATAGAAATATATTTATATATGAATTAAATTATTAACTTTACAAAAATATTAAATATGGAAAATATAATCATGTCTGCAGAAGTAAAACCAGAAGATGCTAATGTTCTTGAAACTATCCTAAAAAAAATCAAGGCAAAAAGTATTACCAAAAAGAAAAAAGATCCTACTAAAATGAGTGAGGAAGAATTCTTTCATATGATTGATAAAAGAAGAAAAAGCAAAAATATAAAAATGAATATGGAAGAAATGCAAAAATTACTATTGGAGGATTAGCATGGAAGAACAAAAATATAATATTGAATATAAAGAGGAATATTTTTCCGATATCCAAAAGCATAAAAAATCTGGGGACAAAAACACGCTCAAAAAAATAGGTTCATTTTTATTGGAAATAGAAAATATACCTACAATAGGGATAGGATTTCTGCTTACGGACATTATGATGATAAATAATTTTTATCTTCTGTTACATATAAATATCCTTATATAAACATATGTCTAAATCCTTAATAAAAATATGAATTTTCTTATTTACTTACTTGTATATGTGTGTTTTTATTAAAAAAACAAACTACTCACTTATTAATTGACTTACATCGGTCTTTACATTTATTTATCATTTCTCTTGTTTATTAAAAATAATTTCATATCTTACACTTCTACCTTCTCCTGTTTGACCTAAAATATCCTTTTCTACTAAATCTTGTAAATCTCTTACTGCTGTAGCTCTTGAGGTTTTTGTTATTGAGATATATTTTCTAGTTGTCATCCCTCCTTCAAAACCAGAAACTCCAAACTCAAACATTTTCAATAAAACCTTTAATTGTCTTTCATTCATATTATTTCTATGCTTATCAATGAATTTAGATTTATTCAAAATGAAAACTATCGTTTGTTTTGCAAATCTTTGAGCTTCTATAATAATTTTAGAAAAAAATAAAATCCAATCTGTTATTTCAAGACTTTGCTGGGCTTTTTTTAGCTCATTATAATATTTTTTCTTATTTTTTTCAATAATTGAAGATAGGCTTATTGGTATCGGCATATTCAGTGATTGGATAAAACATTTCTCCGCCAAAGCTCTACCAATTCTACCATTTCCATCTTCAAATGGATGAATACTTTCAAAATAAAGATGACAAATAGTGGTTTTTATAAGAATATTTTTAATATCACTTGGGTTAATCTCAAACTCATTATACCATTTTACGAAATTTTTCATTTCTAAAGGAATAGCCTCAGAAGGCGGGGCTTCATAATGAATAATTTCCTTTCCAAAAGCTCCAGAAATTATCTGCATAGGCTCTTTTCCTGTTCTATACGCTCCTGCATTAATGTATAAATTAGCCTTCATCAAGGTATCATGCCAGAATTTAATCATTTCTTCTGTCAATTCTTTTTGATAAGATTTTCTGATTTCTACCATTAATGAACCAACTCCGAGAGCTTTTTTATCTCTGATATAGGTTAAATTTTCACTAACATCTAAATGTCTTTTTATAGAAGACATAATATCCTGTCTGCTAAAAAACTCACCTTCTATTTCAGAAGTTTTCATAGCCTCAGAAATCATCATTTGCAAAATGGTATCTTGTTGATTTTCGTTAGAGAGAGATTGTATAATTCCTTTTATTTCTCCTATTTCAAAAGCAAACTCTATTAATAAAGATTCTAAAACAGAATCAGAATAATTGAACTTTGCCCAATCCGAATATTGCCAATTATATTTCATATGATTCAATTAATTAAAATAATCGTCTCAAATATACATCTTTTTTGATACAATTAAGGAATTTAATTGTATCATTTTCATCATGGGGTAAATTAAAATCCTTATCTTTCATTTAACATAATTGCAAATTATAACCGATTTTTCTTTGACAACTATTTAATTTCAATAATTTTTAACTTTATTTTTCTTGATAGTAAATATTCATACTGTGAATATCAAGAAAACATCTCTATAATTGTGTTTATTAGTTTTTGCTGAGTATCTTCTTTTAGACTTTCTATACGGTTTTTCAGCTGAGATTTGTTAATTATCCGTAACTGATCTAATGCAATTTGTCCTTGTTTTCCCTGTACTATACAATTTATCCTCATAGGATAGTTTCTTATGGTAGATGTAAGAGGAGCGATAATCACTGTATTAAGAGTATTATTCATTTCATCAGGAGAAATGATTACACAAGGTCTTGTTTTATTGATTTTACTTCCTATAGTTGGGTCTAGTTCAATAAAAAATATATCAAATCTTCTTACCAAGTCCATTCTTCTTCTTCAAATTTGTTATTGACATTCTCTAAAAATATTTCTTTATTCTTTAAAGAACCTGCTTTTATCATCATTTCTTCCCATCTATCCCTTGTATTATGTTTTGCTGGCTCTATGATGATTTTGTTGTTTTTTATGGATAAGGACACTTCGTCTTTAACTTTTACTTGTTATAGTATTCTTTTACTTAAAAGAATACCATAAGAATTTCCAATTTTTCTGACTTTTGTTTTCATACGATAAAGTTATAATTTTGTTATAACAAAAATAAAATTTTCTATAAATCTAGTTGTAATTAATTGCACATTTATTTGTGCAATTAATAATGATTTTTGCATATTTCAAAATGCAAAAGTCTATTTTTCTTTCTTCATAGTCTTTTCTACCCTATAAAAGCTAGTTTTGCTGATACCTGCTTGCTTACAGGCTTTATCAATAGGAATATTTTTGTTTTCATAAAGATGAAAGGCAAAATGATATCTTTCTAAAGTTTCTTTTTTTATTCCTTTTGGTCTTCCGATGAGCTTCTTTTTTCTCCTTGCCCCTTCGATTCATCTTATTTATATTCCTATTTTTCTAAAACGACTTAAAACAAAATTAACTATAAATAATTAGAATCCATATTTTTTCTCTCTATTTTTAAAGGCTTCTTTTCCTCCTTCTACAATATCTGCAATATGCTCTTTTATACCCATACTTTTTAATAAATCCGTTTCGGTTTCAATCTTAGAAAATGTATTTTCTATTGCACCATTGATATAATCAAATCTATAAAGGCTTGTTGTTTCTTTGTCATTTTGTCCCTTTTGATTTGCAACAATAACATTTTCTGCATCAGCATTTACAACAATATTTGCATTATGTGTAACTAATATAATTTGTCTTTCTATCTTTTTATTCCTTAAATAAGAGATAATATTTTCACTTACAGAACGATTATCTAAATTATCTTCTGGTTGGTCAATCAGAATTGGTGATTTTGATTGACTCAAGCCTATTATTAGCATTAGTATAACAAAACTTGCTTTTCATATAGACATCTCACCAAGTTTATCATTTTTGTAAATGATTTCCCAATAGTCATAAAAATAGTTATCAAGTAATTTTTTAATAATTTCTCGTTCACTAAATCTTGTGTTTATAGGGTACTCCTTTTTTAAAATATCTTCTAAGATTTTTTCTATTTGTGATTCCAATTCAGAGTATTCATATCCAGCTATTCTTGTTTTCTTATTTTTCAAAATATCATATCTTTGGATAGAAGTACTTCTTCCATCTGTAAAGCTTAATATATTTTCATAAAACTTAGGAAAATTAAATTGTGCAAATCCCCTTATCTGTAATCCATCTTTTTCGAGATCTATAGTTCTATTTTTCAATTGTTCTACAATATCTATATATTCATCATACGAGTTTTTATACAAATCAAACAATTTTGTTTTAATCTCTTCAATGGATTGTCTTTTTGTCTCTAATTTTTTATTAAGACTATCTATCTCTGATAATAACTTTTCATCATTCTTAATAAATTCTTCCAGAGTTCTTATTTGCTTTTTAACCTCTTCATTCTGTTGATATGGTTTTAGTTCTTCTTCAATATTAGACTTTTCATTATTAATTTGTTCGAGTTCTTCGTTAAAAATATTATCTGTATTGAAAGCTCTCTTCCCCTCGGAATTTATAGTTATTCCTATTTCTGAAATTAAACCATGAAGTTGATCTATTGAGTCATCTATAAACTTTAATTTATCCTGATAATAACCTCTGAATTCATTTTTATGAATGCTTTGTAAAAAAGTATTTTTTCGTTCCTGTAAGTTAGATAATTCTTTATTCAACTCTTGAAGGAAAGCATTCGTTTGAGAAAAATCACTATTAAATAACTCTCTTCTTTTTTGATTTTGTTGTTGTTGTTTCTGGAAATTTTTGTATTGCTGAATCTGCTCATCGGATAATCCAGCTTTTTTGTTTAATTCTTCAACTTTTTCAGAATTGGTTTTAATATTCGTTTGTAAAACTTCCTTATTTGATTTTGTTTTTAATTCTGTTTCTAAGTTTTGTATGTTATCAAGAGTTTCAAAATAGCTATTTATCAACTCTTCCCTTTCTTTATCATATTGTTTAACATTTTTGATAAAATCATCATACTTTTGTTTTGAATCAGTATCCTCACAAATAAGATTTCTAACTAATTTATTTAGAGATTCTCCTTTTCCACTTAACTCAGGTTCAGCAAGTTTTACCAATTCATTTTGTGGAATATACTTTATATTTGGTATTACAGAATTATCATTTTCTCTATCTAACATTTTTTGAGAAATACCTGCCTTCGTTGTAATTTCAAAATTAAAGTCAGAATCTATGGACTTTAGATTATATCTTTCTTCATTATTATTTTTAAAAAGCAATTTGTCTTTTGTATCTACTAATAAGGTTTTTGCAATAGAATATAACAATATAGACTTTCCTGACGATTTTCCACCAATAATAACATTAAGGTTAGGGTTAAAATATATTTCTTTATTACTAAATTTCTTATTAGAAGAAATAAATTTCACTTTGTCAATAATTTCCTTATCTTCTTTGAAGTCAGGTTTTTCATCTTGTATTCTAACTCTATCTCCATATTCATAAATGATTTGTTTTAGCCCTTCAAAAGTAGGATCTGCTTTTATCCAAGTAATTTCAGAATAATCACATATAGAACCTTTGTTATCTTTCTTTTCATATTTCTTGCCTAATTTATTATCTATATGCTCAAAAGAATGACTATCTGAACCATTGAAAACGGGTTTCGGAGGAAGGTTAAAAGAATCTCTTCCTGGTATTTTATTAAGGTAAAAATCTGTGTCTTTTGATGAACCAAAAAAGACTCCACACTTTTTATCAATTTCTTTTGCATATTCACCTCCTTTAGTGTCATCTTTTCCAGGTCTTAATGAACCATAACCTGAAGATAACCCTACAATTATATAATCATGAAGGGAAAAATTTTCTTCTAATGTAGAAATAGTTTCTTCAAATCTAACCATTGCTTTTTTATAACCTATCTTTTCTAAGTCTTCTTTACAGCAATATTTTTTTGTGAGGTTAATATCATCAGTAGAAATAAGAGGTAGGCGTGTCAAAAATTGAGGTATTTTATTAACAATTTCTTCCTGATTAGAGAATATGATGTGAAATTGTATATGTTCTCCATCTTTATTTTTATCTGCAATTCTAAATTCTATATTTGGGAAAAATACCTTGGTAGAATTTGGATATATTTGTAAAAACTCATTTATAAATTTAGTATAATTCTCTAAACTAAAATAATCCGTTATACCGAATACATCAACATCTGATTTTTCTATTCTTTCACAAAATTCCCTCCAAACATTTGATTCAGATTTGTATTGATTGTTTAATTTTGTTTCAGGAATATGTACATGTAAATCCCATTTTCTCCATTCAGAACCTCTATTTATTTTATCTATATTCATAATTTTATTATTTTCTTTTTTAATATAAAAATCCAAACAACCACAGTGGAATTGCTCTACCCACAGGGTGAACAATATCATCTTTTACCAGCCACGAATTCTCCACTCCTTGAATTTGCGAAGTTGTTTTATTCTTTCCTCCTACTTCAAAAGTATATTTATTATCCACTAAAAAATCTGCTTCTTTGGATTGAGAGATATTATGCAATCCTGATAATTGATTATAAAAAAATACTTCTCTTATTGTTCCTAAATTTGGATTTTCTTCACTTAAAGCATAAAGTAAATTGGTATTATTGGGATATATTTTCTCTGGTTTTTGCAATGAAGCAACACTATAATTTTTAGGCTGTAAAAGATGTAATAATCTTGCTTCTTCTAAATAATACAAATAATCATTCAAGGAATTTCTATGTATGGTAGTTTTTCTTGATAAATCAGATAAATTTGGTGAAAATGGGACTTGTTGGCTAATGATATAAAGGAGCTGTAAAATCTTTTTTGATTGTCTTATATCCAAACCCTTTATTTCAGCCATATCCATCTCTACAATTAAACGAACCAATTGCTTTAATCGTTGATAATAAGTCTCTTCACTTTCCAAAAAGAAAGGATAATACCCTTTTTTCAAGTAATCTCCGAAATATTGATACGGCTTAAAATCTGTTGGGAATCTCTGTTGATAATCAAAATCTTTACTTAAAATTTCTTCTAAAGATAGACTATTAAAATGGAGATTTTCTACTAAACTTAAATACTCCCTAAATGATAATCCTTTTAGCTCATACATGATCGATCTGCGGCTCAAATCTCCTTCATTCTTAGTAATATCTACAATGGAAGACCCTGTAAAAATAATCTTCAAATCACTATATCTATCGTATAAATTTTTGATTTCTTTAGACCAATTAGGATACTTATGGACTTCATCTAATGCTAATATTTTCCCTCCTTGTAAATAAAATTCTTTCCCAATATCCACTAAACTGTGATTCAAGAAATAAATATCATCTAATGAAATATAGATTTTTTGAGAACTTGGCAAATCCAATTGCTTCAAATATTGTAAAAGCATCGTGGTTTTTCCAGTTCCTCTCGCCCCTTTTATTCCGATTAATCGGCTTTTCCAATCAATTTTTTGATATAAACTTCTAAAAAATCTAAGCTCTGTATTTAGAATAAGTTGATGGGATATATTAAATAATTCTTCCATATAATACTGCACTTTTATTTGTGCAATTTACAATGATTTTTGCATATTTCAAAATGCAAAAGTCTATTTTTCTTTCTTCAAAGTCTTTTCTACCCTGTAGAAGCTGGTTTTGCTGATACACGCTTGCTTGCAGGCTTTATCGATAGGAATATTTTTGTTTTCATAGAGATGAAAGGCAAAATGATATTTTTTCAAAGTTTCTTTTTTTATTCCTTTGGGTCTTCCGATGAGTTTCTTTCTTCTCCTTACACTTTTGATTATTTAATTAATTTGATAACCTAATAATTTTCTTATTTGATAAAAGAATCTTTCTATTAATCTTAAATCTTGTGTTACAATATCAGCATTTCTTTTCAATTCCTTATCAAAAATAATATCTTTATTATAAGACGTTTTCAATCCCTTTGGAAGAATAATGTAGACATAATAATTTCCTTGTTTATCAGGAGCAATAGATACATTTTTAACTTTTCCTTCTATAATACCAAATTCTTGGTATTGATAATTATCTAATTTGATAAGCACTTTGTTACCAATTGCTACTTTTCCTGAATTAGCAGAAGGAATATTCATCCTACCAATTATTCCTTCTTTTTCATTGGGCATTATGGAAATAATATTTTCTCCCACAGAAATATGTTGATTAATTCCCAAAAAGTTTTGGAAGCTCACAATACCATTAGTGGAAGAAATAAGAAGATAATTTTGTTCCTATTCAGAAATAGCTTTCTTTAATTGTTCTAAAAGATAAAAGGAATTATAAAAATACAAGTATAACAAGCTAAAATAAATGAAGATATAGCCAAAAATAACCTGCTGCAGCAGAAACAAGAGCTTCTACAAAATATACAAAAAGCGGAATATACAGCAGAGTATAACTTTGAAGTTTATAAATCTGCTGTGGAAGCTGAGAAAAGCTCAAAACTGGCATTGGATTTTATGGAAAAGAGCTATCAAGCAGGAAATCATCCATCTACGACCTGAATACAACGAGAAACAATTATGTAAACACCCAAGGTTCGGCAGCACAGGCGAAATACAATTATTTATATCAAGTCAAGTTGTTAGAGTTTTATGCAAAAGGAGCAATAAATTAGAAAAAACAAATGAAAGAGACAGGGAGTGATTTATTTGAACAGAAGTGTTTGAGAAACATAATAGAATATTTTGATGATATAGACTCATGGGAAATAGCAAAAAAATGTATGTATTATTAGAAGAAAAAGAGCCAATTTTTAGAATAAAAACGATACTAGAAGCATTGGATTATAATGTTTCAGGAAAGACAATGACAATGGATGACTTAATCAATATAAATCCAACACCATGTGTTATTTATTATAATGATAGTGAAGACCAAGGTTATTTTTTAATTTTAGAACAGATTCAAAAAAAGGAAGAATGTTATGAATTTCTTTTAAAACATCCAGAAGATGGGCATATGCTTTTGACAAAGCAAGAATTTTCAGAAGCGTGGTGTTATATCAGATATAATCAAGAATATAAGGTTTTTTTATTTATTAAAATCATAAATCCTGTTTGATTATAATTATATGGTATTGTCTATTTGTTATTTAAATTTCCTCCTTTATAGGAAAAACATTAATAGCACTAGTTTTTGTGCTCAAAATTATATTATGCCAATATATTATAAGTACAACTTAAACTCTTCTATAAACTCTCTCTCTATATTTGAAAAACAATCTTGAGATGGAATAAATCTGCGTAGTTGCTCTAACGCATCGTCTATATTTGAAGAAATTTTAGTTATTTCTCCGATCTTATTTGATATTTGTATCGGCAAGCCATACTCATCCATTGGTATTACATAGGGTGCCATAAAATAACATTCAACCAAACTGGCAAAGTAGGAGTAATCACACAAAGGTAGGTTGTTCTTTCTGAAAATATCATTTGCTATATCTCCTAAACTCATCAGATAACGAGGAAATTGAAAATTTATCCAATGGCGCTGAATATCAAAAGCCAACTCTATAGCATTGTTAATAGAGTCTGGAGTTTGGGTAATTTCTGCTTCTATAATTGTAGCAATAAAGTTCTTAATGTTTTTTGCTCCTCTAAATTGATTAAGTCTAAAATGCAATTGCTCTCCAGAACTTACTCCATATATTTGTTTCTTTGAAGAAACAAAATAATTCCAAATCAACTTACATGCTGATTTTAACTGTTCATTGGTTGGATATTGCTCCCATTTCATTAAGTTGTGAATTCCATTCAGATTGCTTTGAATGAAACTTGCCAATTTCAACTGCTTGTCTAAATCTATATATGAATTTTTCCTTAATGTCTCTTGAGACAAAATGTTTTGTTCAAAATACTTGTTTAATTTACGCTTAGAGGATTCGTTTAAATCTTCAATATCAACATTAATCAGTAGTTTTTCTGGAACATCATTAGCTTGTGAGAATATCGGGAAATCTACTAAAGGCAACTCGGCGACAGGAGGTTCGTGAAAAAGATAAATATTTCCAATGAAATGAGAAAACATTCTACCAGAGCGACCGCATATATTATTAAATGTAAAATAATCAAATTTTGTTTTTGCGATTTTATTGTCGTACACGACTACGTTCTTTGCCTTTGTATTTACCCCTTCTATTAAAGTGGATGTACAAATAAGGTATTTGATTTTCCCCTCATTAAATAGCTTGATACATTTTTGAGCTATTGCTCGTGGAATTTTCCCGTGATGTATGCCTATCCCATATTCCAAACAATCCGGTAGAATCCATTGGGAATGATAATTACTTCTCAACCAATCAGCCAAATCATTATTTTCATATGTCCTTTCAAACTTGTTGCTATTGAAAAATGCTTTGGCTACTTTATTGGCACTTGCCGGAGATTGACAAAAAATTAAAGTCGGATCTTCCAAAGAAGAACTCAGTTCAATAAGCCGTTCAATAGAGTCTTCTCCATTGTTCAGATTTACCTGATGGCGTTCTGAGACGACAGTCTTGTAGTCGGTTTTTATAAACTTAAATTTGACATTATCCAATAAGGATGTTGTCACTTGTTCTATATTGGGTCCTAAAAGATAGAATTGAGCATCTTTCTTTACCAACATATAGAACACTTGATTTAAAACGTGGCATCTTTCCTCATCAGTTTTTTGAGGACTTAACTTGTAGAACTCATCTATTACAAAGAAGTCTACATTTACATCGGGGATTATTTCTATAGCCCTTTCTTGAGTCAAGATGAAAATATTACGTTGAGAAAAAGACTGGCTTGGATGAGTAATTATTTTATATGAGTCTTTAAATTTAGATAGTCGTTTTCGGGTTTCATCAATCAATGCGATTGTTGGAACTATAATAAAGATATTTGAATATTGTTGTGAGGCTATGATGGAATCAATAATAAGGCTTTTCCCAAAACTTGTAGGAGCACTTAGAACAACATTTTCCCCTCTTAAAAGAGTGTAATAGACTTCTGCTTGTGCATGATGGAAAACAAAGTTTTCTTTAAACCCTGAGGGACGATGTATTTCATAGGCTATGGTATCTTTTAAAGATAAATTTTCTTCTCCCAGATAGGGAAAAAGTCCTACCTGACGAACCAAACTATGAATCATACTCTCCATCCCTTGAAAATCCTCAATCCTTGACAATAATCGCAAAACAAACTCTTGCCCTACAGATTCTTCTGTAACAATGAGAATTGCGACCTCTTTTATGATTTGAAATCTATCTGTATTAGCAAAAAACTTTCTTCTTAATATATTTCGTAACTCTTCTATTCTCATAATTGTTGCCAGATTTTAAGTTTAGACTCTAATGAGTTTATTAGTTCCGCTTTCGTATTTAGCGGGAACAAAAATAGATGTATCGTCAAAGGTAATTCGCCCAACTTATCGCAAAAAACTTTATGGAATTTCTGAAACTCTTCGGATATTTCCCGAACATATTCGTCGCACTTATTATCATATTTTGCAAGTGTGGTAGAATCGTATGTTAGCAGTATTGGAATACATGTATTTGAGAATACATCATCTAATGAAGTATGAGGATGAAGTAATGTTTTTAATCTATCTGCATGCGGCCATTTAGCATCTATTTTATTTGTAATGGCAATAAATTCATTTTTTATATACCTTGTCTTTATATGTTGATTTAATTCTTTGATCACATCAGATATAGCTTTGGATATATTGTTGTAAAATTTCACCTCTCCCAACCATAGCTCTAAAGTATCATCTGTAATCACTACATGTACTGCATCGAATCCTTTTACCGTTTCATTTGGACCGTCTTTGTAATATATCTTACTGATAGCAGGAATCGTATTATACATTTCGCGGATTATAGCGTGTAATAACAATTCTCCGAATTCACCTCTATTTTTGAATTTTTTAGATTGATAAATGCTCATGACTACTTGTCGCATTTTGGAGACTACATTTTCTCCAGTAAGATTCTCAAATTCAGAATATGTCAAAGCAAATTCTGGTAGATATTCGAAAAGATAATCTACTAATTGGTCTTTTCTCCATTGACAACTTTCAAATCCTGCACATACTCCATGCAAATCAGGAAAAGTATCATCTTTATGGATTATAACATTAAAAAAAGGAGGTTTACTCATGAGTTTATTTTTGTGATTTTTTTACAAAAATATCTATTTGTAAAGAAACATCCAATTATACTATTAATAAAATAGTTCATATTCTGATGGAAAATAAAACAACAAATGTAGATTTAGTTGACGGTCTGTGGTTAAATTTTAGAAGCCAATAGGAAAAAAATGCTTACTCTCGGGTCATAGTACCTTGCTCCGTAGTAGTAAAGCCCCGTCTCCGTATCCAGCTCTTTGCCATTAAACAAATACGGCATGGTCTTGCTTGTGCTGTGTTCCTCAAAGAGCACCTCCCCAAAGGCAATATACTCCATATGTTGGGTTATACTCTTTTTTATATTTTTCTTAAAGAACTTTTTGTATATAACAAAAACAACACATTTGGAACATTACCATAAAAGCCTTTCTGGAAGAAACCATAATATAAATGACAACAAGAATAGAAATATTACAACATTAAATGTTGGTAAATTTTTCTCTTTAAAAAGGATAGTATTATTTTCATTATCATAATAAAAATTTTGTGTGTCATATGAGTTTTCTTTTAAGTTTCTATTCAGTCCTACGATATTATAATATATTTTATCTTGATATTTAACATTGTATTTTATTCCATATTTTACTTTATCTTTTACTTGTATAATAAATACTTTTATTGTACCATTATTCTTTATCATTCGTCTTTCGTCTAGTATTATTTTGTATAAATAGATGCTGAATATCAAAAGTAATGTTTGGACTATTATGATACTTTTTTTCATTATGATTATCTTTATCCTTGTTAAAATTATAAACTCCTGTTGAATAATATGCTGGGTAATATTTTTTATATATTTTTCTTAAGAACTTTTTGTATATAATAAAAACAACATATTTAGTATATTATCCATTACTACTTCGTATATTTTTTAGCCATAAAAACAGAAAAAAGAAAGATAAACATGATAAGATATATATAATCTTATACTCTGTTTTTCCTACAAATATGATATCCTCTTCATCATCATAATAAAAAATATCATCACTATACTCATTCTCTTTTAATTTTCCTGGATAAGGAATTCCTTTATATACTATATTATTATATTTAACATCACAGGTAGATGATGATTTTGCAAACCTATATATCTTAAGAATATATACTTTAACAGGCTTATTGTGTTTTATAAAATTTTCTTTATTCTCTATATCAAGATAAGCACTAACTGTAAATATTGATACAGCAATAAAAAATATGAAATATATACAATTATTTATTTTCTTTATTCTTATTTTCATCTTTGTTAACATTATAAATTCCTATGATTAAAGTAGATACTGCTGATGTAGCTGTTTTATTAGTGATATCATTCACTGTTTTATATGGTTTCATTTGTTTTTGGGTGTTATTAATGATAGCCTTTTGTGTTCTTATTTTTTTTGCTTGACCTTTGCTGTTCCAATATTACTATTTTTTATATTACTTATTTCTTTTTGGGCTTTATCTATTATTTCCTCTTGTTTAGAAATATGTTTAGCAAGGCTAGTTCCCTCTAATATTTTTCCCATTCCAAAATTTGTTAAAGTAGATACTAATGTTTGTTTTAAATCTATTTCTCCTTCGCCATCAATATAGTTTTTTGTAGCTTGCTCCAATAATAGAACCATATTCAGTTACGGCACCTAATATCATACCTGGAATACCTTGCTTCCCATTCGGATCTATATATAATATCGGATTCTGGTAAGTGTAGGAATATGTTGCCATATTCATTGGGTTGTAGATACCTCCATTATGCTGTCCGTCTATATAATGTTCAATTTCTTGTATAGGATTATAACCACTGAGTGGGTCAGTATTCAGCCACAGACTGGTTTTCATATCCAGATACCTTGCCCCAAAATAAGTCAGATTGGTCTCACTGTCCAGCTCCTTCCCATTAAACAGATACGGCTTTAAAGATCTTCTTCTCTACATGTTGGTTCTGTTTATCAGATAGTTATATCTTATTTATAATTAAAACAACACTTCTGGAACATTACCTAAGTATTATTTATTGTTACCAATAAGTAATATTTTATCTTTATAAAATTCTACTAATTTATTTTCTATATTGTAATTTTCCTCTTCAATATAAACAGGCTTATTTATGATTGTCGATATTGTAGAGATAAAATTTAAAATTAATTCCAAATTATTGTTTTTTAGAATCTCATTATAAAAAATGTCTAGCTCTAAATTCTTCATACTATTAAAATAACAGTTAATAGAAATATTGTTTAACTTAAAGCTAGCCATATATCCATTATCTGTTTTATTATTCCAGAAATCTAATAATTTATCATACTCTATAAAGTTAGTAGTTTTATAAGTAATATACTCTTTAAAGTTTATCTTATATGTATGATTAAAAAATTCTATTAAATTTCTCCAATCAATAGTCGATAAATTATAGGCACAAATATTGATAAATACCTTGTTATCCATTTTATTTATTGCCTCTTTTATAGCTTTACGAATTTCTATGTTATTATTGTTTATCATTTTTAATTACTTTTTTTATATTATCTGCATTTCTTTGTGGTAATTCTCTAAATCCTCCAAATTTTCCTTCTCTACTTATATTTATTCCTCTACCTGTGATTTTATCATAGATAGTTTTTGTTCCATTTTTTTCTATATCTATTAATTGTTTTTTAGATTTAAGAATGTCTTTTACAATATTTAATCCATCTTTTGTAGCTGTTTTCCCAGAATATTTTACACCTTCAAAAACACTTCCTACTCTTCCTGAATGTTTTTGTAATGCTCTACCTATTGAAGACATGCCATTTTTAGATGTAGCAGTCATAGAATTAAAAAGTTTTTTACTATCTGTAAAATTACCCAGATATTTTTCACCTGCCCCAAAAGCAGCTCCTACTGTTGCATCTACTACTACATCAGTTGCAGTAGTTTCCTTTCCTTGTATGGCTCTATTAGCTACTCCCCCTACAACATTTGCTCCACCTGCT
>QWCF01000161.1_pt1 | contig 30111 bp, 17 predicted proteins | sample 1972521 | NCBI WGS metagenome assembly QWCF01 (sample SAMN09866715, study PRJNA288562) | Human oral metagenome isolate term4_saliva, whole genome shotgun sequencing...
ACCACTATGGTCTCTTATTTTTTTATCGAGTTCATTCGAAATGATTTACTTGGAGGATTTTATGAAGAAAAAAGGTCTATTATTTTTATCAACTGCAGCTGTAGCTGTAACATTAGCAGCTTGTGGCGGGAAAGGACAATCAAGTGATGTAACTACGACAAGTGCAAAACCACAACCAAAAATGAAATTTGCATCAGAGGTAACTCATGATGGAACACCTATTAAAGGAGGAACATTAAAATATGCGATTGTTTCACCAGCTCCTTTTAAAGGAGTGTTTATGGATGAATTAGCATCAGATTCTGTTGATTCCCAGATTACATCTCAAATTGATAATACATTATTTGAATTTGATGATAACCGTCGATTAACCAATACAGGTTTAGCATCTGTTGAATTTGATATCGAAGGAAAAACAGCAACAGTAAAACTAAACTCAAAAGATTACAAATTTTCAGATGGACAACCTCTAACAATTGATGATTATATTTTCGCAATTGAAGCAATTGGAAATAAAGATTACACGGGCGTTCGATACAATGGCAATTATCAAAATATTGAAGGTATGGAACAATTCCATAGTGGTGAAGCTAGTTCAATTTCTGGGGTAGAAAAATTAGATGATTACTCTGTTAAAATTCACTTCAAACAAATGCGACCTTCAATGCAATTAGCAGGTGGTTCGTTACCATCTTATGTATTACCAAAACATATCTTTTCTTCAATTCCTATCACTGAATGGGAGAAAAGTGAATATGTTCGTGGAACAAAAGGCGTAGGTGTAGGACCATTTAAAATTGAATCAATTGTTCCAGGAGAATCCGTAACATTAGTACCGAATGAACATTTTTATAAAGGTCGTGCAAAAGTTGATAAAGTTGTGATGGAAGTTGTATCTCCTGATACAGTTGTTTCTCAAGTGAAATCTGGTAATTACGATATTGCTTCAATGCCGAATTCTCAATTTGAAGCGTATAAAGATTTAACGAATGTTTCCTTTATTAGTTCCTTTGCCTCTCAATATGAATATATCGCATTCCATTTAGGAAAATTTGATAAAGAGCAAGGCAAAAATATTACAGATCCAAATTCTAAAATGAGTGACCCAGTATTACGTCAAGCAATCGCTTATGCTATTGATAACAATGCTTCTGGTGAAAGTATTTTTAATGGCTTACAACGTGGAACAAATTCAATTATTATTCCATCGTTTAAAGATGTGTATAATCCAAATCAAGAAGGATTTGATTATAATCCAGAAAAAGCAAAACAATTATTAGATGAGGCCGGATATAAAGATATAGATGGTGATGGATTACGTGAAAATAAAGATGGTTCTAAATTATCAATCAACTTTGCAGCTCGTACTCGTGACGATGCAAATGAAGCGTTAATTCAACAATATCTATTATGGTTCAAAGAAGTTGGTTTAGATATTAAACTATATACAGGTCGTACACTTGAACCAAGTCTATTCTATGAAAAAATTCAAGCGGATGATCCGGAAATCGATATGTTTGCGGGTGGATGGGGAATTGGTAATGATCCAAATCCAGCCAACTTATTTGGTGAAACAGCTAAATTCAACTTCTCTCGTTTTGTAAGCCAAGAGGGTAATGAGATTATTGGTAAGATTAGTTCGATTGAAGCGTTTGATGAAGTGAAGAATGTGGAGTTCTTTAAACAATGGCAAAAATATGTTCACGATCAAGCATTCATTTTCCCAACTTTAATTGGTGAATCTGTAACTGCCGTGAACAAACGTGTGAAATTCATGAACTCTGAAATTGGTACGAAAGATGCTAAATCTGAGTTGTATCAAATTGAGTTGGTTTCCGAAAATTCAGTTAAATAAATTTATATGACTTCCCTTAAGTAGCGGAGGACGCAAGCAGCCTTGCAAAAGCGAGTCTCTTGGCTTAGCTACAGCGGGAAGTCTATTTTTTGTACTCATTTATTAGAGTGTATAAAAGAATATGACTTTACTATATAATGTAAGCGTAAACAATATTATTTGACTGTATCGTTGAAAGGTGTTAATCTGTATTTAAGAAAGCGCATTCTTATAAGGAGGATATACAATGGAAATAAAAAAACGTAGATGGAATTGGAAGTTAGTGGGAGCTTCCGCAGTTGTCTTAATGACATTACTTTCTAATGGAGGAGTGTTAGCGGAAGAAGCTAGTTCAACTACTGTTACAACACCAACTAGTGAAGTAACAATTCCTAAAGCAGGAGAAGGTAGTGAAGCTAGTTCAAAACCCAAATTAGAAGAAAAAGAGAAACCTAATTTTGCAAATCGCCAAGTAACGAAAAAAGAAGCGGTATTAGAATTATTACAATGGGCAGATACATCCCAAAAATTAATTGGACAAACTGAAAGTGATCAATTACGATTTGCAGAAAGCCTAGGTTTGATTCAACCAGGTGAAGATATTTCTCAAGTGATTACAGAATTTGATTCATTAATTTCAATCGCTCAAAAACTTCATGATGCTTATCGTGCTGAAAAGAAATCACCTTTATTTTTAAATGGGAAAGCTCAACCAATTTTTCCTTATTCAACAGGGCAATTAAATCCAGATGAGTATTCATTTGATAAAAGTGATATTGTTCGTTTCCCGGTATTTGTAGAAACAGATTATGATACAGATGGAGATGGAAAACGTGACTTAGTGAAAGCGATTGTTCAAATGCCTAAAGCGGTAGCTCAAGGAGATTACAAGGCTTCAACTATTTTTGAAGCAAGACCTTATGTAGCAGGAACATTAGATGAGAACCATGTAACATTAGAAAGTCATAATTTACCAACGAATGGTACTTATGATATGAATTGGTTACGTGGAAAACCAAAACGTAGAGTACCTGCGGGTGTACAATCTACTCTTGAAGCAGCTAAAAATGCAAGTTCTTCTTCTTGGTATTATTATAATGAATGGGAACAATTTAATGATTATGAAGATTTAAACTGGTACGATTATTTCTTAATTCGTGGATATGTATTTGTTTCAAGTGCAGGTTTAGGTACGAAAGAATCAGAAGGATACAATACTGTTGGATCTGATTTAGAAATTGGAGCATTTAAAAATATTATTCAATGGATTAATGGAAAACGAAGAGCGTTTACTGATAGAGAAAATAATATCGAAATTAAAGCTGATTGGGCAAATGGAAATGTCGGCATGACCGGTTTATCTTGGGCAGGTACATCTACTTTCGGAGTAGGAGCAACAGGGGTTCAAGGATTAAAAACAATTGTTCCAGCTGCAGGAATTGCTTCTTGGTATGATTACTTTAATAGTCAAGGAACGCCATATAGTTCTGAACCATTTAGTAACTTATCTTGGTTGTCCATTTATGTCACAAGCCGTATGTTCGAAGAATCTGATTGGTATAAGATTTGGAATAATTATTCTTCTTATATTAATCAATTAAATCATGATCAAAAAGAACATGAACACTTCTATAGCGATTTATGGAAAGAAAGAGATTATACATTAAATCCTCAACTAAAAGTTCCAGCGTTATTAGTACATGGGTTGAACGATGATAATGTAAAAACAAAACATGTTGAATTAATGTATCAAGCTTTGAAAAAAGCTGGCGTATTAACAAAAATGTATCTTCATCAAGGGGAGCATATTTACCCAGCTAAAATGTCTCAAGGTTATGGTATTCAACGAAATGGCCAAGATTACTATGATTTATTAAATGAATGGTTCTCTCACTATTTATATGATGTCGATAATAAAGTGGAATCATTACCACCTGTGATGGTTCAAGATAATAATAATGTGAACCATTGGACAGATTATAATAGTTGGGAAAGTGACCATCAATTAGTATTAAAAGCAGATAATAAAGAAAAAGAAACAGTAATTTCTAGTGATTATGCTAGTGCAAAATTAGATAAAGAAAATCGTTTTGAAAAGATTTCAAGAGTTTCTTCAAAAGCAAATGCAAGTTATGCTGCAGAAGTGTCTGAAGATGTAACGATTAAAGGGAATATTCCAGTTACCTTTAAAGCAGCCCTTGAAAAAGGGGAAGGTCATAATTTCCAAATGTATGGAGTATTAATGGATGTAGCAGATAAAGATTTTAATGCAGTAGTAGATGGTACTGCAAATGATACTGGTGTACAAGGTGCATTTTGGCAAGGTGGAACACTTCAAAACTTAGATGTGAAGAATTTCAAGACAGCTCCTACTAAACAAAAAGTTATTGCAAAAGGTTGGATTAACTTAGCTAGTCCAAACTCTAAATATGAGTCAAGTTCTTCAACAGATTCTATTGAACCAAAAGTTGGAGAATTCCATGAGTATACAATGTACTTACAACCAAATGTATATAAAGTTGAAAAAGGACATCGTCTAGTTTTAGTTTTAAATCCGTATGATTTAAGTGATTTATCTATTGAAAAAGAATATCAAATTCGCCTTCAAACTGAATCTATTCAATCAGTTTTACCAGTTGTGGAAAAAGATGCGACACTAACTGCAAAATACTTACCAATTAAAGATGTTATTGAAGAAAAAGGTGAATCAGAAGTTCAACCAGAATTGCAAGAATTCAAAGGTGGAGTAAATGGTGAAGTGGCAGAACAACCAGCGTTGCAAGAATTCAAAGGTGGGGTAAATGGTGAGTCAACAGAACAACCAGCATTACCAGAAGCAGAGATTCCTACAACAGAATCGGTGAGAACTTCACAAGGACACACTAGTGTGTCAACTCCAACTACAAAAGTAGGATTCCAAGGAGATTTCTATTATGATGAAAATGGACAAAAAGTAACAGATAAATGGATTTATGATGAACAACATCAAAAATGGTTCTATTTCAAACAAGATGGAACATCTGCTAAAAACACTTGGAAAGATGATTATTACTTGAAAAATGATGGTACAATGGCGGCAAGTGAATGGATATATGATGAAAATTACAGTTCATGGTATTACTTAAAAGAAGATGGTAAATATGTTCGAAATGAATGGTTCTATTATAAGAATGGATGGTATTATTTAAATGAAACAGGTGCTATGGAAACAGGTTGGTTAGAAGTTTCTAATAAATGGTACTATTTAGATCAAGATGGAAAAATGGAAACAGGTTGGGTTCAAGTGAAAAATAAATGGTACTACTTGAATAAATCTGGAGCATTATTAACAAATACAACTACACCAGATGGTTATAAAGTTAATCGTGACGGTGTTTGGGTTTCTTAATAATTTATTTTATATGACTTCCCTATAAGTAGTAAGGGACGCCAGCAGCTTCGCAAAAGCGAATCTCATGGCTAAAAATCGAGCCTTGGTCTCGATTTTTCCCAGTACAAGTAGCCAATAGTGTGGCTACTTGTACTTTTACTACTGCGGGAAGTCTATTTTTTTGCATTCATTTATGAGGGTACGTTTAGGAATATGACTTCCCCGAATATAGCGGAGGACGCAAGCAGCCTCGCAATGCGAGTCTCATGGCTTAGCTGCTGCGTTGAGTCAGTGAGCTTACCCTGTTTAATGGTATGAATATAAATATGAATTTCTTCAAAGTAGCATCTGTGTTGCTACTTTGAGGGAGTTTTTTATTTTTCCACGATACAGAGACACTTTATTAGAAATTTATGCGATTATGAGTAAATAAAGTGAAAAAGATTAAAAAATTTGCTTTTATTTTAATTTATGATAGAATGATTTCGACATAAGGAGATGAGAACTTTATGTGAAATAAGGAATATTTGGAGGAATGAGATGAAGAAAAAGAATTGGTTATATGTAACAACAGCAGCAACAGTATTAGCTTTAGCAGCTTGTAGTTCTAATAAAGAAACAACAGCTACTAAAACACCAGTAGGAACACAAACAAAGTTTGCAACAGAAGCAATTAATGATGCAGAAGCTATTAAAGGTGGAACATTAAAATATGCTTTAGTAGCATCTTCTGGTTTTAAAGGTGTGTTTATTGATGAATTAGCACAAGATTCATTAGATTCAACGATTAGTTCACAAATTGATTCAAGTATTTTTGAATTTGATGAGAATAGACAGTTAACAAATACTGGTTTAGCAAGTCTTGATTTTGATATTGAAGGCAAAACAGTCACTGTTACATTAAATTCTAAAGATTATAAATGGTCAGACGGTCAACCTGTAACGATTGATGACTATATCTTCACTTATCAATCAATTGGTCATAAAGATTACACAGGTTCTCGTTATAATAGTAAATATGAAAATGTAGAAGGAATGAAAGAATTCCATGAAGGAAAAGCAGATTCAGTATCAGGTTTAGAAAAAATTGATGATTATTCTGTAAAAATTCATTTTAAAGAAATGCGTCCTTCTATGAAATTAGCAGGAGGTGCATTAAATGCTTATATTATGCCAAAACATATTTTCTCTACAATTCCAGTTGCAGAATGGGATAAGAGTGAATATGTTCGTGGGACTAAATTCGTTGGTTTAGGGGCATTTAAATTAGAATCGATTATTCCAGGAGAATCAGTAACACTAGTTCCAAATGAACATTACTATAAGGGTCGTGCAAAATTAGATAAAGTAGTGATGGAAATTGTATCTCCAGATAATATTGTTTCAGAAATGAAAGCAGGAAAATATGATATTGCTGAAATGCCAAATGCTCAATATGAATCTTATAAAGATTTAACAAATGTGAACTTAGTAAGTACATTTAAATCATCATTTGAATACGTAGCTTTCCACTTAGGAAAATTTGATAAAGCAAGTGGCAAAAACATTACTGATCCAAATGCAAAAATGAGTGATCCAGTATTACGTCAAGCAATTGCATATGCATTAGATATGGATACAGTTGGTGAAAGTTTATATCATGGCTTACTACGTGGGACAAATTCTATCATTATTCCATTTTTTAAAGATGTATATAATGCGGAACAAGAAGGGTTTAAATATAATCCAGAAAAAGCAAAACAAATGTTAGAAGAAGCTGGATATAAAGATGTTGATGGCGATGGTATCCGTGAAAATAAAGATGGTTCTCCATTAAGTATTACATTTGCAGCTCGTACTCGTGATGATGCGAATGAATCATTAATTCAACAATACTTATTATGGTGGAAAGAAATTGGATTAGATGTTCAATTATATTCTGGTCGTACCATTGAATCGAATAACTTTTATGAAAAAGTCCAAACAGATGATCCAGAAATTGATATGTTTACAGCTGGATGGGGAACAGGATTTGATCCAAACCCATCAAACTTATTCGGTGAAACTGCTAAATTCAACTTTGCTCGTTTTGTAAGTGATAAAGGAAATAGCATTATGAATAACATTAGTTCAACAGAAGCTTTTGATAATGCTAAAAATGTTGAATTCTATAAAGAATGGCAACAATACGTTCATGATGAAGCATTTATTTTCCCAACATTAGTAGGGGACTTAGTAACAGCCGTTAATAAACGTGTGAAATATTATGATACAAGAATCGGAACAAGCAATTCAAAATCAGCATTGTATCAAATAGAAGTTGTATCAGATACTCAAGTTAAATAGTTCAATGTAAAGACTTTTCTCGTGTGAGAAAAGTCTTTTTTACATAAAAATGAGATAAAACGAAAATAAATTAAAAAAAGATTAAAAAATACTTGCAAAAACCAAATTATATGTTAATATAATAACATCTTAATTAAAAATTGAATTTTTAAAGAAGATTTTATTAAGGAGAGATGAAAATAATGAAAAGAAAATGGCTTTGGTTACCAACCGCTGCAGTAGCATTAACGATGGTGGCATGTAGTTCAAAAACAACAACTACTACCTCAACGACAGAGGGAGCAGATAAATCAAAATTTGTTTCTGAAATTACTCACGATGGTGAACCAATTAAAGGTGGTACTTTAAAATATGCTCTTGTTTCAGCATCACCAATTAATGGATTATTCATTGATGAATTAGCTTCTGATACAACAGATTCATCTGTAGCAAGTATGATAGATGAATCAATGTTTGAATATGATGAAAATCGTAAATTAGTAAATTCAGGTTTAGCATCAATCTCTTTTGATGTAGAAGGAAAAACAGCAACAGTTAAATTAAACTCACAAGATTATAAATGGTCAGATGGAGAAAAAGTAACAATTGATGACTATATTTTTACTTATGAAGGAATTGGTCATAAAGATTATACAGGGGTACGTTATGATGGAGACTTCAAAAATATTGAAGGAATGGATGAATATCATAATGGTTCAGCTTCAACTATCTCTGGTTTAGAAAAATTAGATGATTATACAGTGAAAATTCACTATAAAGAAATGACACCTTCAATGCAATTAGCAGGTGGTTCAGTAAGTAGTTATATTATGCCAAAACATGTATTCTCAAAAATTCCTGTAGCTGAATGGCAACAAAGTGATGCTGTTCGTGGTAAATCTAACGTTGGTCTAGGAGCATTTACAATTGAATCAATGGTACCAGGTGAATCTGTAACTTTTGCAGCAAATCCTAATTACTATAAAGGCCGTCCAAACCTTGATAAAGTAGTGATGGAAGTTGTTTCTCCAGATAGTATCGTTTCAGAAATGAAAGCTGGTAAATATGATATTGCAAGTATGCCATCAGCTCAATACGATTCATTTAAAGATTTAACAAATGTTACTTTTGTAAGTTCTTTACAATCTGCATATGAATATATTGGATTTAAACTTGGTAAATGGGATAAAGAACAAGGGAAAAATATTGTAAATGAAAATGCTAAAATGAGCGATATAGCATTACGTCAAGCAATTGCTTATGCGATTGACCCAGATACAGCAGGTAAAAACTTGTACAACGGATTACAACATGGTACAAACTCAATTATCATTCCATTCTTCAAAGATATTTATAATAAAGATCAAGAAGGATTCGCTTATAACCCAGAAAAAGCTAAAAAAATCTTAGATGATGCTGGTTATAAAGATGTAGATGGTGATGGATTACGTGAAAATAAAGATGGTTCTAAATTAAAAATCAACTTTGCAGCTCGTACTCGTGATGATGCGAATGAATCATTAATCCAACAATATTTATTATGGTGGAAAGAAGTTGGATTGGATGTTCAATTATATACTGGACGTACAATTGAGTTAAATAACTTCTACGATAAAGTTGAAGCAGACGATCCTGAGATTGATATGTTTACAGCAGGTTGGTCAACTGGATACGATCCAAATCCATCAGGATTATTCGGTGAAGATGCTAAATTCAATATGCAACGTTACACAAGTGCCGAAGGAAATGCGATTATTGAGAAAATTTCTTCAAACGAAGCATTTGATGATGCGAAAAACGTTGAATTTTATAAAGAATGGCAAAAATATGTACACGAAAAAGCATTTATTTTCCCAACACTTACAGGGGAAAGTGTAACTGCTGTTAACAAACGTGTGAAATACTATGATACAAAACTAGGTTCTAATAATGAAAAATCTTCAATGGCTAGATTGCAATTAACTGCAAACGAACCAATTAAATAAGCCCACGTTTTTTCTCGACTCAGTGAAATACATTGAGTCGAGTTTTTTGTTTAGGGACGAGTCATGAATTTTTCAAAAGTAGCAAAGGACGCCAGCAAACCTGCGGTTTCATGGCTAAACTTTGAGCCTTGGTCTCAAAGTTTCCTTTTGATAATAGCCAATTCTTGGCTATTATCAATTATGCTACGGGAAAAATTCATGGCTTTTTTTGTGTAGAGGGATGGGGGGCGTAAGATGATACTATCTGTTGTAGCTGACGACGCTAGCAGCCTCGCTTTCGCGAGTCTCATAGCTAAAATTCGAGCCTAGGTCTCGAATTTTCGTGCAACTAAAGCCAATTCTTGGCTTTGGTTGCTTGAGCTACAACGGATAGTATCATTGCTCTTTTTATAAGAAAATTTTATATGAGATTTTCATAGGAATTAATGAGGAGTTTATTAGAGTTTCGGGAGAATTAATTGTAAGCGTTTGAAACGATAGGGGAGTATGATAAAATAGTAGTGATAAAAATAAACCAAAAAGGGTGGAAGATCATGAAAAAACAAAGCAAGGCAATCTTATCCTCACTTGCAGTAGTTGCTGTTTTAGGAGCTTGTTCTCCAAAAAACTCTACAAATGGAGCAAATGACTCAAATGCAAAGGATAGAACATTTGCAAAGGAAGTTACTCATGAAGGAACACCAATAAAAGGCGGAACATTAAAGTATGCCATTGTAAGTGCATCTCCTTTTAATGGCCTTTTTATTGATGAATTAGCTTCAGATTCAACAGATACTGCATTAGCAGGTTATGTTGATGGAACAATGTTTGAACATGACGAAAATCGTAAGCTAGTGAACTCTGGTTTAGCATCACTTGAATTTGATGTTTCTGGAAAAACAGTGAAGGTAACATTGAATTCTAAAGATTATAAATGGTCTGATGGACAACCAGTTACCATTGATGACTATATCTTTACTTATGAAGGAATAGGAGATAAAGATTATACAGGTATTCGCTATGATGCGAATTACAAAAATATCGAAGGAATGGAAGAATTTCATAATGGACAAGCATCTAGTATTTCTGGTTTAGAAAAAATTGATAAATACTCAGTAAAAATTCATTATAAAGAAATGACTCCGTCTATGAAGTTAGCAGGTGGACCGATTAGTCCTTATATAATGCCAAAGCATATTTTTTCAACGATTCCTGTAAAAGATTGGGAACAAAGCGATTATGTTCGTGGAACAAAAGTCGTAGGGTTAGGTGCTTTTACCATTGAATCAATTGTTCCTGGGGAATCAGTGACTTATAAAGCGAATGAGTACTATTATAAAGGAAGACCAAAATTAGATAAGGTAGTAGCAGAACTTGTTTCTCCAGATAGTATTGTTTCTGAAATGAAGGCAGGTAAATATGATATTGCTTCAATGCCAAGAGCTCAATTTGATACTTTTAAAGATTTAACGAATGTCACTTTATTAAGTAGTGAGGATTCTGCTTATGAATATATAGCATTCCAATTAGGAAAATGGGATGGATCAATTAGTAAAAATGTGATGAATCCAAATGCCAAAATGTCTGACCCAGTTTTACGTCAAGCAATTGCGTATGCATTAGATATCGATCAGGCAGGAAAGAGCTTATATAACGGATTGCAAAGAGGAACAAATTCATTAATTATCCCATTCTTCAAAGATGTTTATAATAAAGACCAAGAAGGGTTTTCTTATAATCCAGAAAAAGCAAAGAAAATGTTAGATGATGCTGGATATAAAGATGTTGATGGAGATGGATTAAGAGAAAATAAAGATGGTTCTAAATTAATCATTAATTTTATTGCTCGTACTCGTGATGATGCGAATGAATCCTTAATTCAACAATATTTATTATGGTGGAAAGAAATTGGATTAAATGTTCAATTAGTCAATGGTCGTACGATGGAAGTGAATAGTTTCTATGATAAAGTAGAAGCAAATGATCCAGAAATTGATATGTATACTGCAGGATGGAATACAGGATTTGATCCAGATCCAACAGGGTTATATGGAGAAGATACGAAGTTTAACTTTACTCGCTTTGTAAGTAAGGAACAAACGGATATCTTCAATAAAATTAATTCTGAGGCTGCATTTGATGATGCTAAAAATATTGAATTTTATAAAGAATGGCAAAAATATGTTCATGATCAAGCATATGTTTTCCCAACTTTAATTGGTGATCAAATAACAGCTGTGAATAAACGAGTGAAATATTATAGTACGGATATAGCTTCGAATAATCAAAAAAATGCAATTAATGAAATAGAATTAGTTGCAGATAATCCAGTCAAATAGTCTTTAGAAATTGACTTTTAGTAAGTAATAGAGGACGCTAGCAGCCTCGCAAATGCGAGTCTCATAGCTAAAATTCGAACCTCGGTCTCGAATTTTCTTTGTGAAGTTAGCCATTGTTGGCTAACTTCACGCATACTACTTTAAAAGTCATTTCTATTTTGTACGTATCATAAGGTGAAGCGTATAAATAATAGGACTTTTAGCAAGTAGTAGAGGATGATAGCTACTGTTAAAAGTCTTTTTCAAGTTATAATTATACGAAATAACTATAACTTGAAATAAGAAAAATTAATTTTTCAAGTTTGAAAGAAAAAATAAAATAAAACATTCAATTTTGAAAACATTTTATAGAAAAATGAGGAAATTATTAAAAAATTCTGTAGAAAATTATAGGAATTTTCAAAGAATCGTGGTATTATAATCATATGTTATTTTAAAAATGGAATTGTCATACAATTTGCATTTTTGTTTTAAAATACGTATAATATCAATAATGTTCAAGTTACATTATTGAATTTTAGAAATCATAGATGATAAAACACGAAGGTTGGAATGAACCTTTCGATTCAGACAAAGGAGGAATAGAATTTGGCTATCGATAAACCATTATTAGAAATCAACGATTTACATGTTGGATTTCGTATTAAAGATGATTTTTATGATGCAGTTGATGGTGTTTCATTAACTTTAGAAAAGAATGAAATTTTAGCAATTGTAGGGGAATCTGGATGTGGTAAATCTACATTAGCAACAACTATTATGGGTTTACATAATAAATTAAACACAAAAATCACTGGGGACATTATTTATAATGATGTGAACTTAGTGAATTTAAATGAAACTTTATATAATAAAATTCGTGGAAATGATATTGGTATGATTTTCCAAGATCCATTGGCTTCATTAAACCCATTAATGACTATTGGTGCTCAAATTGACGAAGCGTTATTATATCATACAGATTTAGATGAAAAACAACGTACAGAACGTGTATTAGAATTACTTGCACAAGTAGGAATTCCAAATCCACAACGTACATTTAAACAATACCCACATGAATTATCAGGTGGGATGCGTCAACGTGTTGTAATTGCGATTGCATTATCATGTAAACCACCAATTATTATCGCTGACGAACCAACAACTGCGCTTGACGTAACCATTCAAGCACAAATCTTAGATTTATTAAATGAAATTCAAGCAGAAACACAATCAGGAATTATTTTAATTACGCACGACCTTGGGGTTGTTGCGGAAACTGCTGACCGTGTAGCCGTGATGTATGCTGGACAATTCGTAGAAATTGCTCCTGTAGAGGAATTATTTACAAATCCTAAACATCCATATACTCGTTCATTATTACAATCAATTCCTCAAGCTGGTTCGGAAGGACAAGAATTACACGTAATTGAAGGTACAGTTCCTCCATTACCAAGCTTACCACGTACAGGATGCCGTTTTGCTCCTCGTATTCCATGGATTTCTGCTGAAGAACATGAAGAAAATCCAACATTACACGAAGTTGGCAAAGGCCATTTTGTTCGTTGTACATGTTATAAAAATTTCCATTTTGAAGGGGAGGAAGCATAATGGGTTTTGTTAGAATTGAAGACTTAAAAGTTCACTATCCAATTAGAAGTGGCTTCTTTAACCGAGTAACGGATCATGTTTACGCAGTTGATGGCGTTACATTGGAAATTGAAGAAGGAAAAACATATGGACTTGTAGGTGAATCAGGTTCTGGTAAATCAACAATTGGTAAAGCAATTATCGGTTTAGAGCCAGTTACAAGCGGTAAAGTATTGTATGAAGGTCAAGATGTGACAAATAAAGCACGTCGTCGTACTTCTGATTACAACCGTAATGTACAAATGATTTTCCAAGATTCATTATCAAGTTTTAATCCTAAAAAACGTATTTTAGATATTGTGGCTGAACCATTACGTAACTTTGACCGTTTATCTCCAGAAGAAGAACGTCGTAAAGTTATCGAATTAATGGAAATCATCGGTTTATCTGAAGAAGCATTATTAAAATACCCTCACCAATTCTCTGGTGGACAACGTCAACGTATTGGGGTAGCTCGTGCATTAGCAAGTAATCCACGTTTAATTATTGCCGATGAACCAGTATCTGCCTTGGACTTATCAGTACAAGCGCAAGTATTAAACTATATGAAACGTATTCAAGATGAATTTAACTTAAGCTATTTATTCATCTCTCATGACCTTGGGGTTGTAAAACACATGTGTGATGAATTATTCATTATGTATCGTGGACGTTTTGTTGAAACAGGAAAAGCAAATGATATTTATGCAGATCCTCAACATATTTATACAAAACGTTTATTATCAGCCATTCCAGTTATTGACCCAGTAAACCGTGAAGCGAACAAACTACGTCGTATTGAAGCTGAGAAATTCTATCAAGAAAATCAAACAATGTACTATGACGAAAATGGTCGTGTATTCGATTTACAACAATTGTCAGATTCGCATTTTGTTGCGTTGAATCCGTCAGCAAAGGGAGGTAACTAGACTATGTGGAAAACTATATTACGTCGTGTGCTACTAATGTTGCCACAAATTTTAATTTTAAGTTTATTAGCATTCTTAATTGCTAAGATGATGCCAGGGGATCCATTTACAGGTTTAATTACTCCTGAAACAGACCCAAATACGATTGAAGCTTTACGTGTGAAAGCTGGTTTCTATGATCCATGGTATATCCAATATGTTCGTTGGATGGGTAAAGCTTTCCAAGGAGACTTTGGACAAAGTTATACTTATAAATATGCCGTTACTAAATTAATTGGTGAACGTATTGGTAATACAGTTTGGTTATCATTATTAACATTAATTTTAACGTATTTAATTGCATTACCTTTAGGGATGGTTGCAGGACGTTATCAAAACTCATGGGCAGATAAGTTAATCGTTGTGTATAACTTCATTACTTATTCTATTCCAACATTCGTATTTGCCTTAATCCTATTATGGTTATTTGGTTATACACTAGGTTGGTTCCCAACTCGTGGTTCAGTTGATTCAGGTGTAACACCAGGATCTATTGGTTATTTAATTAATCGATTCCACCACTTATTATTACCAGCATTAACAATGGCGATTTTATCAACAACTGGTACAGTTCAATATTTAAGAACTGGTGTAATTGATGCGAAGAGTCAAGACTATGTTCGTACAGCTCGTGCAAAAGGGGTTCCTGAAAAAGTTGTATTTAACCGTCATATTTTCCGTAACTCAATTTTACCAATCGCTGCCTTCTTAGGATATGAATTCACAGGTTTAATCGGTGGTTCAGTGTTTATTGAAAACATCTTCTCATATCCAGGAATGGGGAACTTATTTGTAAGTTCAATTTCATCTCGTGACTATTCTGTTATCTTAGCGTTGCTATTACTATTTGGTACAGCAACACTATTAGGAACATTATTATCTGATATTATTATGAGTATCGTTGACCCTAGGGTTCGCGTACAATAGAAAAGGAGGAGTAGCAAATGGCGCAAGATAAAAAAGATGTAACAAAAGAAAGCACCGTATCTACCCCACCTACTGGGTTCCAGGTTATTGTGCGAGAATTTTTAAAAGATAAAATTGCTCTTGCAGCATTAATTATCTTAACTTTAATTTTCTTATTTATTTACATTGGTCCGTTCTTCATTAATGAAGCAACTGCCTTGAAAGTAAATATTTTACAACGTTATAAAGCACCAGGAGTTAATGGATTTTTATTAGGATCTGATGAAGGTGGTCGTGATGTATTTGCGATGTTAGTCATCGGAGCTCGTAACTCTGTAACAATTGGTTTCACGATTACAATTTTAACGTGTATTATCGGGATTATCGTTGGTTTGATTTCTGGATACTATGGTAAATGGGTTGATACTACATTAATGCGTATTGTTGATTTTATCATGATTTTACCAACATTAATGATTATCATCGTATTCGTAACAGTTATTCCAAACTATACATTATTCCACTTTATTTTAATTATGACATTGTTCTACTGGGTTGGTTCAGCTCGTTTATTCAGAACTCGTACGTTGCAAGAAGCTAGTTTAGATTATGTAAATGCGTCTAAGACTTTAGGTTCAAGTGATTTACAAATTATGTTCCGCGAGATTTTACCTAACATTAGTTCATTAATCATTGTTAACTTAATTTTACGTTTAGCAGGAAATATCGGTATTGAAACTGGTTTAACATACTTAGGTTTCGGATTACCATATACAACTCCTTCTTTAGGAACATTAATTTCTGCAGCGAAAACGCAAGATATTATTGAAAATAAAATGTGGGTATGGTTACCTGCAACAATTTTAATCTTAGTAATGATGTTATGTATCAACTACATTGGACAAGCGTTCCAACGTGCAGCGGATGCGCGTCAACGTCTAGGTTAATATTCGAAATAGACTTCTTTTATAGTAGTATAGGACGCAAGCAGCCTCGCATAAGCGAGTCTCATTGCTAAACTTTGAGCCTAGGTCTCAAAGTTTCCTAGTAACAGTAGCCACAAGAGTGGCTGCTGTTACGCATACTACTATAAGAAGTCTTTTCTGTTTTAATGGATGTAATATGAGAGTACGAAACGAAATAGACTTCTCTATATAGTAGTAAAGGACGCCAGCAAACCTTCGGTTTCATGCTTAATCTACTATGAGAAGTCTTTTTTGTTTTACTTTTTTGGTTGTGTAAATTTGTATTTTTTTGTAAAATAGAAGGGCTAATAATTTTAATGGAGGATTTATGAGAGAGAAATTTAAGAAGTATCAAGATTTAGTGAAGCCTTATGACATTATTATTGTAATTGCCTTGTTTATTTTATCATTTTTACCAAATGCAATTTTTGCAGTACAACAGATGACGACATCAACTGAAGAAGCTAAGATTTATGCTGTTGTTACGATTAATGGTGAAGAAGTGCAACGTTTTGAATTGAAAGAGGATACTCCGAGAGAGGAATTTATTTATTTCCCTAGTGATGATCAATATAATATTATTGAAGTAGATGGGACTAGAATTAGGGATAAGGAAGATAATAGTCCTGATCAAATTGCTGTTAAGACGGGTTGGATTTCTAGAGTGGGGCAAACGAGTATTTGTTTGCCACATGGGTTGATGATTGAGATTGTTTCGACGCAGGATCCAACCGAAGAAACAGATACTATTATTCCCCTGTAACGAGTACGAATTAGACTTCTTTCATAGTAGCAAAGGACGGCAGCAGCTTCGCAAGTGCGAATCTCATGCCTAAAATTTGAGCCTAGGGTCTCAAATTTTCCTAGTACAAGTAGTCAAAAGAGGCTACTTGTACGCTTGCTACTATAAGAAGTCTATTCTTCTTTAACGGATATTAATGGGAGTACGAATAAGAGTTAGAGTTCTTTAATTGCAGTATAGGACGCCAGTAGCTCCTATGGGTCTCTTGGCTAAATTTTGATCCTAGGTCTCAAAATTTCCTAGTACGAAGTACGCATACTGCTTTTAAGAAGTCTTTTTGTTCTTTAATAAATGGTAAAATCTTGTTCTATTATTTGTCAGGTAAATTTATTCATGATACGATAATATTATATTGAAATTAAAGAAATGAGAGAATTTTATGAATGATAATCAACCTTTAGAACCGCAAAAAATTCCTTCTCGTCTTGATAAAATAGAGAACGAAATTGGTTCAAAAGATAAATGGTATAAAAAAATATGGAATCATCCTTGGCTAAAAAGAATTAGAAAATTTTGGAAAAAATTTCATGTAACAAAACTATTTTGCACAATTTTTCTAACTTTCATAGCCTTCTTTTTAGCCTATTTAGTATATGGGGCAAAGACTGCTGATGTTAGTGGTTTAAGAGCAGGTATGATTCAAGAAACCGTTATTTATGATGAGGATTCAAAAGAAGCAGGTGCTTTAAATATCTCGAAAGCAGAATATGTATCAATAGATAATATTTCTACTTCGATGAAAGATGCAGTTATATCTACAGAGGATAAACGATTTTATGATCATAAAGGGTTTGATCCGATTGGGATTATTCGTGCTTTTGCTGGATTAATTCTTCATCGTGGAAATATTGTTGGTGGGGGTAGTACGCTAACACAGCAATTGGCAAAAAATACCTTTTTAACATTAGATCAAACATTTTTAAGAAAAGCAAAAGAATTATTTTTAAGTTTTGAAATTGAAAAGCATTATACAAAAGATCAAATTTTAGAGATGTATTTAAATAATGCATATTTTGGTAATGGTGCTTATGGGATTGAAAACGCTGCTCAACGTTATTTTGGGAAAAGTGCTGCTGATTTATCCATTAGTGAATCAGCAATACTTGCAGGTTCTTTAAAAGCACCAAGTTATTATAATCCTATTGATCATTATGATGCTACCGTTAAAAGACGAGCTACGGTATTACAATTAATGGTGACAAATGGAAAGATTAGTGAGCAAGATGCTAATATTGCATCAGAATCAGATATTGTTCTTGTAGATAGTTATGTAGCCAATTCAAGATATCGTTATCCTTATTATTTTGATGCAGTAATTAATGAAATTACTCAAAATTATGGAATCAAAGAAGAGGATTTATTTAATAAAGGGTATCGTATTTATACTGGATTAAATCAAAAATTACAAGCAGATATGGAAGAAACATTCGGAAATACGCAATTATATCCTGCTTATGATGATGGGACAAAAGCTCAAGCTGCTTCTATTGCAATGGAACCACAAACGGGGAATGTATTAGCTGTCGTTGGGGGGAGAATTGATGGAGCAGGGAAGCATACTTTTAGAGGATTTAACCGTGCCACTCAAATGAAAGTTCAACCTGGTTCAACGTTTAAACCTTTAGCGGTCTATACTTTAGCCTTAGAAGAAGGGTATGAACCTAATTCTACTTTGGTAGATGAAAAGCGTTCATATGGTCCAGAAAAATATACTCCTGAAAACTGGAATCACCAAAATAAGGGAACTGTAACAATGACTGAAGCATTAAGTTTGAGTTGGAATGCTCCTGCAGTTTGGTTACTGGATCAATTAGGCTTGAAAAAAGGAATTGAAAAAGTTCATCAGTTTGGAATTTCAACAGTTCCAGAGGACGAATATTTAGGAATTGCATTAGGGGGATTAACAAAAGGAGTTTCTCCAATGGAAATGGCATCTGCTTATACAACTTTTGCCAATAAAGGGGTCCGTGCAAAAGGTAGATTTGTGACAAAAATTGTAGATGCTACGGGTGCAGTGATTGTTGATAATACAACTCCTCAAACAAATAAAGTGACGAGTGAAACAGTTGCTGATAAAATGACAAGTATGCTATTAACGGTGTATGCACCCGGTGGTGGTGGAGCCAATGCTGCGCCAGCAGGTTATACGATTGCAGGGAAGACAGGGACAACAGAAACCGTAAATGGAGAAGATGGTGCTAGAGATCAGTGGATGATTGGATATACGCCGGATATGGTTGTTGCGACTTGGATGGGGTATGATGATTCTGCAAAATATTCTCTTGCTGTATCAAGTACACATGGAGTGGGACCTTTATTCCAATTAGAAATGTATGGATTATTAAGTACCTATCCAAAAAATACACCATTTGGTGTGGCTCCTGCTGTAACTACTGAGAAAAAAGATGCATCATTAAACGTAGATGAGTTAATTCAAAAAGCAGAGGAAACTGGTAAACAATTATGGTCAAAAGTCCAAGAATGGACAGGACAGTTGTGGAAAAAAATTGGACAATAAAAATTTGTTAGAAAAGTAATAGTAATAAAATGACATTAAACTGTTACATAACTGCTCTATAGTTGACATAAAATACGTGTATACTAATTGCAAAGTTTGAATAGGGGGAAAACTATGAAATTTAAAAAACTATGTGTTGGCTGTCTTGCAGCTTTAACACTTTTTACAGTTGGTACATATAGTCAGAATACAACAGCATTTGCTGAAGAAACAGCTGTAAGTGGAAAATATGTTTCTGATAGTAAAGAAGCGATTATTAATCGAATTAATGAAATTCGTAAAGAAGCTTATGAGGAAGGATTAGTAGATCGTTATGTACCCATTAAATGGTCAACTGCTTTAGAAAAAATTGCAGAAATTCGTTCCGTAGAAGCTTCAGTATTATTAGCACATAGTCGTCCGAATGGAGAAAGTGATCCATTTAGTATTGTTAAAGATAATGTCCGTAGTTATGGTGAAAACTTAGCTTGGAATCGTTCTGGAGTTCTAGAAGGAATTGAGTATTTCTATGGTGAAAAAGCTGCTTATGTTAAATCAAAAGTAAATAACCAACCCTTAGAAGTAGGTGAACAAACAGGACATTATTGGAATTTAATTCGTCCAGATTTTACTCATACAGCTTTAGTAGCTTTCCAAAAAGATGGTAAAGGAGTCATTACGGCTCAAGCATTTACAAATACGGAATGGTTAAAAGGTAATGGCTTTGATACTAATTTATCAGAAGCTTACCTAGGAAAAAACGGATCAACATCTGTAAATATTGAAACTGGTGGTAAAGTTGCTAAATCTTCTTCTAAAAGAGAAACGAATTCAAATCATACAGCTATAACAAAAGAATCTACTAAAACAATTAATCAGTCCAAAGAAACAACAACTGTTTTAAATGGTTGGTCAGATCGTAGTTATTATAAAAATGGAGAAAAGGTAATTTCTCAGTGGATTTTTGATGCGAATTATTCTGGTTGGTTCTATTTAGATGAAAATGGAGAATACCTTGAAAATACGTGGAAAGGCGACTACTATTTAGAAACTGGCGGTTATATGGCTAGTGGAGAATGGGTCTATGATTCGAATTATCAAAATTGGTTTTACTTACATGGAAATGGAAAATACGCTCGTGAATATTGGAAAGATTCCTACTATTTAGGAAAAAATGGTGAATTAGCCCATGATACATGGATTGGAAGTTACTATGTAGATGCAACAGGTAAATGGAATCCAGAAATGTAATGAATTTAAATGTCAACAGAAATTAGAAATTTATCTAATTTCTGTTGACATTTTTTATTTATAGCAGTAAACTTCTAATAAAGTTAGATGTTCATCTAATTTATTAAGAAGGTGAGGTTGGAATTTTATGGATATCATATTAAACAATGCAAATTTTAGAAAATTATGGTTTAGTAGTACTTTTGCGGGAGCAGCGAGTAATATTATTCAATATGCTTTGTCGCTCTATGTGTTAGATAAGACTGGATCTGCAACAGCTTTTGCTAGTATTTTATCGATTATTATTTTTCCACGTTTACTTTTTTCACCAATTGCAGGAGTTTGGGGAGATCGAGTGGATCGACAAAAAGGATTAGTGTATACAACATTAATGACGGTTATTACGTTAGTGTTATTTGGACTGGGGACTTATGTAGCAAGTAATTTATCTTTAGTGGCTATTTATGTTTTGGTCATTATTTTAGAATTAGTAGAAGTTTTTCAATCGGGTCCAATGATGAGTGTTTTACCTGCGATTGTGGAAGAAAGTCAATTAGCTTTAGCAAATACTTGGATGCAAGTGGATAATGGAATTGTGAATATTATTACGCCATTTGTAGCTGCATTTATTTATTCAACTTTTTCTATTACAGGTTCTTTATTCATTTCAGGAAGTATTTTATTTTTGACAATGATTGGTTATGCATTTATGAAAATTCCTAAACGAAAAGTTCAAAAACAAATGGCAGAAGAACAATCTGTTGTGAATAGTTTTTGGACAGATTTCAAAGAGGGAATTAAAATTGCGTTTGAGATTCGAAATCTTATTATTATTGTATTGCTTGCATTATTTATTAATTTTTTAATGTCTCCTATTTTTGGTATTGTGATTACTTACTTTATCAGAGTGACATTAGATTTTTCGAATACAGAATTTAGTATGTTTCAATCATTTGTTGCAGTAGTGAGTATGATTTCTCCAATCATTGCTTATCGTTTAATTAAAGATAGTAAAGAACCCGTTCACTTACTATTGAAATATACTGGGGGATTTGTTGTTGGATTATTTGTGGTCATGTGTGGAACGATGGCTCGTGATATTTTTTCAATGAATCAATGGATGTCGTTAGCTGGTATTCTTGTTGGATTTATCCTTGTTTCTGTTTTAGCAACGTATATTAATATTCAATTATCTACGATTTCTGCAAAAATTATTCCAGAACAATTTTTAGGCAGAATTGGAACAACAATGGGAATGTTAGCTACGATTTCTGTTCCAATTGGTCAATTAGTTTTTGGAATTATTTTAGATCATTTTAATGCAACAGTGTGTTTAGCTGTCTCTATTGTAGGATTAGTGGTATTCTTAATAGTAGCGAATCGTATGTATCAAGATTCTAGTCAGGAGGGAGAAAATGCAATTTAAACAAGAGCAGATGGAGTTTGTCAATCAACTGCTGTATCCAATTTTAATGTTGAAAAAGGAAAGAGAAGAAGAACGTCCATCTTCATCTTTGGAAGAGCAATTAGAAGTTATTGTAGAAGAAATGAGACAGATGAGTGTTCCTTTGGAATCTTATAAAGATAATATTCTCTATTTCTATAAGGATGATGCTTTACGAATGTTTTTCGTTAATGTAAAAAATGTGCTCCGTTATCATTCTTTTGATGAGTATGCTAAAGTTTTACATTCGATGGATGAAGGTCAAATTAAGCAACAATTAATGACAACTATTGTGAAGCAAGATGAAGAAGAAGCAAGTGTCGAAGATAAAGTTGTAGAATTATTAGGGAATCAATTTGCTTTTCTAGATTTCTTAAAAAATCTGCCGATTGATGATACTGTACGTTGGAATTACTTTACGATTATGTCGCAGCCTAAAAAGTTTGTTGAAGATTTTATTTCTCTGCATCAAACATTGAAGCCGATATTTGAGAAAGTGTATGCGGAATATTTACCAATTTTAGAGAAATCTTATCAGGAATTTGAAACAACTATTCAAGAACACCCAACGATTTTAGCAGAAGCATTTTCAGGAACGAAAGTGATTGAAGAAATTGATTGGGCATCGGATGAAATTTCAGTCATTCCAACCTTATTATTATCTGACTTCTATTTTCAAGATTCTGAAATTTTAATATTAGGGGCAAAATCATTAGAAGTCATTCAACGTGTCATCCAAACAAGATTGGATAAACAACAAGAACGGATTAATGTTTTTAAGAATTTAGGAGATAAAACAAGGTATCAAATTTTTTGCGAAATCGCCAAAGGTACAAAGAGTGTGAAAAAAATTGCGGAACAATTAGGGATTACATCTGCTACAGTTTCATATCATATTAATGAATTAGTCTTATCTAATTTAGTGGTTCAAGGGTGGAATAAAAAGGATTGTACGCAAGCCATTCATACAGAATTGATTACAGAAGTGATGAATGGATTAATGGAAGATAGTTTTATGACGAATTCACTAGAGAATGAAAAATAATATGCTATAATAGCAATACAAAAGAATGCATGGAGGGATACACATGAGTGAAGTAAAATTAGTAAAACGTAGTGAAGTCGATCAATCAATTACTTGGGATATGAGTTTATTATATCCAAGTGATGAAGCGTATCGTACAACATTAAAAGAAACAGAAGCTCAATTAAAGAGCTTTAAAGAAAAATATGAGGATAAATTGGCAGATTTAGAAGTGTTAACTGCAGCTACTGCAGAATACGAAGCTTTATATGAAACATTTTACCGTTTATCTCATTATGCAGAATTACCAATGACTGTAGACCGTTTCAATGATACAGTAGTTGAAAATGCTACTTTATTTGAACAATTAGCTAGTGCATGGGCTTTGAATATGAGTTTCTACGATACTGAAATTGTAGGATTAGACGAAAGTTTATTACGCCAATTTGTGGCAGAAAAACGTCCAGATTTAGCTTACTTTATTGAAAAAATTATTCGTGTTAAAGCTCATACTTTATCAAAAGATGCAGAACAAGTTTTATCTAATATGTCAAGTTTACCAAGTTTCTATCAATTATATGAAGTAACAAAACATGAAGATATGGAATTTGATTCATTTGAAGCTGATGGAAAAACGTATGAAAATAGTTTTGTTTTATATGAAAACTTGCATGAAATGGACAATCATACAGAAGTTCGTCGTAATGCAGCGAAAAGTTTCTATAAAACATTAAATCGCTATAAAAATACAGTTGCGAATGAATATATTTCAACCATTAAAAAAGAAAAAATGCTTGCAACAATGCGTGGATATGATAGTGTCATTGACTACTTGTTAGATAAACAAGATGGGGATCGTGAACTATACGATCGTCAAATTCGTACATTAATGACAGATTTAGCACCACATATTCAGCGTTATATTCGTTTATTAGCAAGAGAACATAATGTTGCGGATATGCAATTTGCAGATTGTAAAATCAATTTAGATCCTGATTTTGAAGTGGATATGTCTATTGAAGAATCAAGAGACTATTTGAAGAAAGCTCTTGGAATTTTAGGGGAAGATTATAAAGATATGATTGATGAAAGTTACGACAAACGTTGGACTGACTTCCCACAAAATATTGGAAAGAGTACAGGTGGTTTCTGTGCGACTGTTCCAAAAGTAGCTAGTTATATTTTATTATCATGGACTGGAAAAATGAATGAAGTATTCGTATTAGCCCATGAATTAGGACATGCTTACCACTTTAAACGTGTTGGAGAAGAGTTAACGATGTTTAATAATGAATGTTCATTATACTTTGTAGAAGCTCCATCAACTTGTAATGAAGTGATTGTATCAAATTATTTATTGAAAAATAGTACAGATGCTCGTTTCAAACGTTGGGTTATTAGTAATATGATTAGTCGTACTTATTTCCATAATATGGTAACTCACTATTTAGAAGCAGTATTCCAAGATCGTATTTATAAAATGGTAGATAATAATGAAATGTTAAATGCAGATGTATTATCTAAAGTAAAACGTGAAGTGATGGAAGAGTTCTTCGGGGATAGTCTTGTAGTGAATGAGGGAGCTGAATTAACTTGGATGCGTCAACCTCACTATTATATGGGATTATATCCATATACTTATTCTGCTGGTTTAACAATTGGTACAGCAATTGCGAATAAGATTGAGGAAGATCCTTCTCAAGCTCAAGTTTGGAAAGATACCTTAGCATTAGGTGGTAGCCTTTCTGCGAAAGACTTAGCCCGTCATGCTGGATGTGATGTTTCAACAGAACAACCACTAAAAGAAGCCATTGCTTATGTAGGAAAATTAGTGGATCAATTATACGAATTGACAGATGAGTTAAAATAGGACTTATCTTTGGTAGCAAAGGACGCAAGCAGCCTCGCTTGTGCGAGTCTCATTGCTAAACTTTGAGCCTAGGGTCTCAAAGTTTCCTTATGGAAGAAGCCAAGCTTGGCTTCTTCCATTTTTGCTACTGCGAAAGTCCATTTTACTTGGACGGAAACTTATGAGAGTGCGAAAAAATAGGACTTATCTGAAGTAGCTTAAAAATAGAAATGACTTTTCTCAAATAGCAAAGGACGCAAGCAGCCTCGCAAAAGCGAGCCTAGGGTCTCGCTTTTTCCTGTAATATCAGCCATTTTGGCTGATATTACCAATGCTATAGAGAAAAGTCATTTCTATTTTTCTTGCTTTTATAAGGCAAATTCGAGACCAAGGCTCGAATTTAAGCAATGAGACACCGAAGGTGGCTGCTTGCGGTCTATAACTATTGATAAACCTATAAAAAATTACTATTTTGTACGAATACTAACCTCACCATATGATAATGAGTGTAAAGTGTTATCCTCTTTTTCGATAATTAAATGACCATTTTCATCAATATCTTTTGCATATGCAGAATATGTTTGGTTTCCTTCAAATACATTCACGAATTTACTAATTACATTTGAATGTTCTTTATAAGACTCGATAAAGTCTCTCTTAGAAAGATTTTGATAATAAAATGTCCATTTTTCTAAAAATTGAGCAATAAAATGGTTACGATTGAAAGAAGAATTATCATATTCTTTTTTAGAAGAAAATATGCTTCCTACAATAGAGTGTAATTCTTCAGGGAATGATTGAGGTGAGTCAATTAAATTGATTCCCATTCCAACAATGAGCGATTGAACTTGTTGAGACTCAAAATCACTAATGACTTCCGTCAAAATTCCTCCAACTTTTTTATCTTGATAAAATAAATCATTTACCCATTTGATATTTAGAGATTTACCGGTTAATTGTTCTAACGTTTCTATACAAGCTACAGCTGTTGCACAAGTAATGAGAGATAAGTCTTCCAATGCTATTGTAGGGAATAAACAAAGGCTAATGTATAAACCTGTTTTAGATGGGGAAACGAACGTTCTTCCTAAACGACCTCTACCAGCGGTTTGTTCTTCACTTATAAAGATAGCAGGAGTAGTGGAGTTATGATTTGCATAAATTTTTGCTAAATCATTTGTTGAAGTCGTACTTTCCATAGTTTGAATGTTCCAATCAATTGGATGATGCTGTTGAATCAGTTCTTGGTTGATTTGTTGTTCAGATAAAACATCATTGTTTTGAGATAATGTATATCCTTTATTTGTAGAAGATTCAATAGAGTAGCCTTCTTTTTTTAGAGATTGGATAGCTTTCCAGATTGAAGTTCGAGATTTATTTAAAGCTAGTGCCATTATTTCTCCAGAAATTGGTTCACCAGTATGTTCTTGAAGATAGAGTAAAACAGCCTCTTTTGTTTTCATAAAAAATCCCCCTTTATTTGATTCAAATTGTATAAAGATTAGAAGAGATTGTCAACTTAACATAGATAAAAGGGTGACAATTTTCGAGAAAGTTTTAAGTATGCCTTTTTGTAAAGCCATGGTATAATGGAATAGAAGATGTTATGAGAGGATTTGAATCAATGAGAAAATTAGTCATTAATGGAGGAAAACCACTAACTGGAGAAGTAACCATTAGCGGTGCTAAAAATAGTACAGTAGCTTTAATTCCAGCTGCTATCTTAGCATCAGAACCAGTTGTATTAGAAGGGGTTCCAGATATTCAAGATGTAGCCGCATTAATTGAAATTTTGAAAGATTTTAATGTTCATACTACTTTTGAAGAAGGAGTATTGACCATTGATCCAACGAATATGTTATCCATTCCAATGCCAAGTGGAAAAATTCAAAGTATGAGAGCTTCGTATTATTTTATGGGTGCGACTCTTGCAAAATTTGGTGAAGGAGTTGTTGGACTTCCAGGAGGATGTTTCTTAGGACCAAGACCGATTGACCAACATATTAAAGGGTTCAAAGCATTAGGAGCGGATGTTCGTAATGAAATGGGAGCTATTTATTTATCAACGAACGGACAAGGATTAACAGGAACTCGTATTTATATGGACGTTGTATCTGTAGGAGCAACAATTAATATTTTATTAGCAGCTGTTCGTGCAAAAGGTAAAACGATTATTGAAAATGCTGCAAGAGAACCTGAAATTATTGATGTCGTGAATTTATTAAATAAAATGGGCGCTAATATCAAAGGTGCTGGTACAAGCGTTATTCGTATTGAAGGTGTGGAAGAATTACACGGATGCCGTCATACGATTATTCCAGATAGAATTGAAGCAGGAACGTATTTATCGATTGCAGCAGCAGTGGGTGAAGGAGTTACTGTAAAAAATGTAATCTTCGAACATATTGAAGGATTTTTAGCAAAAATGGAAGAAATGGGTGTTAAAATGGCCATTGGTGAGGAAGATATTCATGTTTTCCCATCTAAAGAATTAAAAGCAGTCAGCATTAAAACTCTGCCTTATCCCGGTTTTGCAACAGATTTACAACAACCGATTACGCCATTATTAATGAAAGCAACAGGAGAAGCTAAAATTATCGATACGATTTATCCAAAACGTGTCAATCATATTCCTGAATTAAATCGTATGGGAGCATTAGGACGTGTGGAAAATGATGTCATTTCAATTACGGGTCCAACTGCTTTAACAGGATGTGAAGTAGCAGCTAGTGATTTACGAGCTGGTGCTGCATTAGTAATTGCTGGTTTAATGGCTAAAGGAACAACAAAAATTAGTAATATTGAACATATTTTAAGAGGGTATTCTCATATTGTAGAAAATCTACAGCAATTAGGTGCTGATATCCAAATGATTGAAGAGGATTAAAATGTCAGAAACAATTGAAACAGTAACTTTACCAGTCTTGCAACAAAAGACTTTAAAAGAAATGTATGCTTTTGCCAAGCATTATAAAATTCCTTATTATGGGCAAATGAATAAAAAAGAATTAGCTCTAGCAATTATAAGAGCTCAAGAAGAAGCAACAGGATTCTTCCAAGTAGAAGGAGTATTAGATATTAATAATGCAGAAGGATTTGGCTTCCTTCGTCCAATTAATTATTCTACTAGTCAGGAAGATATTTATATTTCCTCTTCTCAAATTCGTAGATTTGCCTTGAGAAATGGAGATTTAGTCTCAGGACCTGCTCGTCCTCCACGTACGGGTGAAAAGTTTAACGGTTTGATGCAAGTTGGAGCAGTCAATGGAAAAGATCCTGAAGAAGCAAAAGAACGAGATCATTTTCCTGGGTTAACACCTTTATATCCTGATGTTCAGATGAAATTAGAAACAACAACAGGAAGAATTGCTTCAAGAATGTTAGATTTAATTTGTCCAATTGGTTTTGGACAACGTGCTTTAATTGTAGCGCCTCCTAAGGCTGGTAAAACAAGTTTACTAAAAGAAATTGCAAATGGTATTACAACAAACTATCCTAATGCGGAATTAATTATTTTATTAATTGATGAACGACCAGAAGAAGTAACGGATATTGAGCGTACAGTGGATGCTGAAGTTGTATTTTCAACTTTTGATCAAACACCAGAACACCATATTAAAGTGAGTGAATTAGTGTTAGAGCGTGCATTGCGTTTAGTAGAAGATGGACGTGATGTGATTGTATTGCTGGATAGTATTACTCGTTTAGCTCGTGCGTATAATTTAACGATTCCACCTTCTGGGCGTACATTAAGTGGTGGAATTGATCCAGCAGCTTTTTATCGTCCTAAGAGATTTTTTGGTTCTGCTAGAAATATTGAAGATGGTGGAAGTTTAACGATTTTAGCAACAGCTTTAATTGAAACAGGAAGCCGTATGGATGATGTCATTTATGAGGAGTTTAAAGGAACTGGGAATGCGGAAGTACATTTATCTCGTGAATTGGCGGAAAGAAGGGTATTTCCAGCGATTGATGTGAAGCGTTCGGGTACTCGTAAAGAGGAAATTTTACTGGATTCTCATGTTTTAGAAGCTGTGTGGAAGGTTCGTAACACAATGAAGGGAGACGGACTAGAAACAAGCGAGCAAATTGTGAAGCAATTAAGAGAAACGAAGAGTAACAAAGACTTTATAAAGCGTATTGAATTACTGTAAAGAGATTCGGAAGACTTTTCTAAAAATAGCATTGGACGCCAGTAGACCTGACGGTCTCATGGCTAAAAATTGAGCCTAAGGTCTCAATTTTTCCAGAGGCTGGGCAAAAAGTCTCAAAAATAGAAGAAAGCACGTCCTGATTTTGACCGAAATCAAAATTAGGACGTGCTTTTTATTAAATTCAGTAAAAATAAAAGGGAAAAACCATCCTTGATTCATACTATTTAAGATATATCCCCTTAATCTCTGTAGATTCATCCCTAAAAAGAGTAGACCGATATCATTATGAACTGCATTTTTTCCTCTGACATGAGTTCTACGCATACCAAAATTACGTTTCATCTGACCAAAAACAGGCTCAACTTCAATTTTTCGTTGAGCATATATACTACTTCCACGGTCACTATGTAACGCTTCTTTAATCGTTTCTTTATAAGATTCCCAAACTTGGTTCACACGAATTTGACGTTGTTGTCCAGTAGGAGTTTTCGCTAATTCATCTAGCTCTGTTGTTACTTGAGTAGAATCTGCCTCATACACTTTAAAATGACGAGTAAAGCCATTTTTATCATTTCTTGTAGAATAATATTTAAAACTAAATTTCACACCTAAATGATCAATATAATAATCTTCCTTTTCAATATACTGCCAATTTTGTCTATTGGCAGGGTTGTTTTTAAATTTCTTAGTTTCTTCTTTTTCGTACATTGTATAAGGAATTAATGGAGTTTTTTCATACTCTTCAAGAATCAATTGATAATTTTCTTCACTACCATATCCAGCATCTGCAACAATAGTAGAAAAATTATCTAATAGTTTAAATGATTCGAGAAATGGTTTAAGAGTACGCATA
>QWCF01000205.1_pt1 | contig 30088 bp, 27 predicted proteins | sample 1972521 | NCBI WGS metagenome assembly QWCF01 (sample SAMN09866715, study PRJNA288562) | Human oral metagenome isolate term4_saliva, whole genome shotgun sequencing...
ATTCCTCGTAGTAGAGAGGGTTGCCGTTGCCGTCATACTGGTAAGTTCGGGCTTTAGGTTTGCCCATCTCCATGATTTCACTCGGGGCGTGTGGGTGGGAAGGGTTGTTGTAGCTGTAGTCCAGCGTATAGCCCTTCTGCACCCCGCCAGAAAGGTGGTTGAGTTCTTTCTTTGTGATGGAGTTAAGATTATTATAACTCATTTTCAGCTCATAGCTGGCGTTGGTGAGCTCTCCCGTGTAGTTTCCTTTGGCAAGGGTCAGCCGGTTGAGATTATCATACTGATATTCATAGCTGGATGCCCCGCCCAGTGCATTGCGGATAATTGGAAGTTGGTTATCCACTTTCAGGATGTTCCCTACCAAATCATACGCATAACGGTTGTTCTGGATAAGAAAACTTCCCCCGCCTCCCGCTGGAGCAAGACTTTCGGCCTTGAGCTGTTCAAGGCGTCTCATCACAGGGGTGTAGTGGTAGCGGGTCTCGGTATCGTTTCCGTAGAGACGGTATACTTTCTGCTCAAACTCATCATAGCCCTGCTGTTTCAGGTAGGTGTAGGCATGCTCCTCTCTTGGTGCTGTGCCTTCGGGAGCTTTATAGCCTTTCAGGCTCGTTAAGTTCCCCGCTATATTATACCCAAAGTCCAATCTTTCTCCATCAGGATAAACCAGCTTTTGGATACGGTTCCAGCTGTCGTATTCATACTGGGTGACATAGGTCTGCACTTCTACGGGCTTTATACGCAGACTGCGGATTTCCTTCGTCACCTCGCCCATATCTCCGTAGAAGTATTCCGTTCCTCCACTAGCATCTTCTACCAGCCAGAGTCTTCCTCTTCTGCTTGCCTGCTCACTCTGTGCTCCATAATGATAGCGGACATTGTTTTCAGGGTATTTCGGGTATTTTATCTCTTGGAGGCGGTTGTAATCATAGTGATAAGTAATATAGCCCTCTGGCATTTCTCCGCGTATCTGGCTGGTTTGTCTCTTGATGAGATTTCCTGCCTTGTCATAGACTAAAATAGTCGTTCCTGCATCAGGATGTACTAATTTGGTTCTTCTTCCTAAGAGGTCATACTCGCTCAGGGTCTGGTGTCCCTGCGTATCAGTTACCTTGGTAAGCTCTCCTATGGCACTGTATTCAAAATGGGTCTCTGTGCCGTCAGGCTGAACTTGGGTCAGCACTCTTCCCTGCGCATCGGTATAGGTATGGCTTTGTCTATTGAGCGCATCAGTCTGTGTGGTGTGCAGGGTATTTTCTCCCTTGTGATGGGTGATTTTATAGACCGTTTTTACGCTGGAACCATCAGGCAGAATATGCTCTACCGGTCGGTCTTTTTCATCATAGAGGGTTTTAGTAGGTGGGATGCTGCTGCTTGGCGCGGGCACCAGCTGGCTCTGCACCGATGCAGTGAATGGATAATAGGTCTCTACTACCCTACCTAAGGCATCATAGATCTGTTTTCCAGAGATGATGTGTTTTTCTTCATCAGCAAGTCCTCTCCCTTTGAAGATACTTGCGGTCTTTTTCACCTGCACCGCTCTTCCTAGCCCGTCGGCATAGGTATAGGTTTCTATATCTCGGTTATGTTCAGGGTCGTAGTTTCTAGTCAGTGCATAAGGCAGTTGTCCAGCAGAATGAGACTGATTAAGGTCTGGATACTCATAGCGGATGGTGTAGGGTTTTCCAGCTTTGGCTTCCTTAGGTCCTAAGATACTGATGGTTCTTCCCTTAGCATCCAGCGTATAGAGCATACTCTCCCCGTTTCGGTCAGTAGTTTTTACCAGTGCTCCAAAGCGGCAGTCATACTCCATAGTATTTTCATACCCAAAATGATCTTTAATCTTGGTAATATGGCTGTGAGTTTCAGGGTTGTACTGATAGCTGAGCTGTGAGCGTTGTCCTTTCTCATTCTCTGCACCAGTTACCTGTATCAGATTGCCATATTCATCATAAGAAAGCTGTGTCTCTGTATAGATTCCTACCTCAGAGAACTGGCGTATTTTGATGATTTCTGCAGTCTGCGGGTGGATATCTGCTTCCCGTTTTCTTACTTCTCCATTAGCATCTTTTACGATAATACTTTGGGCAATACCCCCGAAGTAAGGGGTTGCACTTTCATAATAGCGGATATTAGCTTCTATCTTATCAGAAGGTTTTCCTGCTCCATAGTCTATGTACTTGACGATATTTCCTACTCGGTCATAGTGTTTCTCTGTTTTCTTTTCTAGGTAATCACTCTGCTCATATACTCGTTCTCTCTCCTCTTTTGGTGCGATGAATACAGATTTTGTATCCATCTGCGGAAGAGAAAGTTGGTTTGACGGGATTACCGCTCCGCTTTGTGCATCTGCGATGTGGTAAGTTACACTGCTTTCGCTGAGTTTCGCTCCGTTTTTATCAAAGATTGTACTTTTCTTAAGCTGAGATTTTCTAAAAAAGTCTTCATTATAATATTCCTGAACGCTGGTTCTCAGCATTGTACCATCTTGTGGATTGATCTGCATCTGCTTTACCTTGCCATAACCATAGAAACTGCGCTCTCTTCGGTCATAGTAAGGTTTGTTATATTCAAATCTTGAGATAGCGTAATCTTCTCCATCACCAGTATAGCCATCAAATACCTTTACTTCTTTGAGTACCCATTGGCTGTTAGGGTTTTTATAAGTTGGCATTTTACGCTCGTAATCCATTTCAAACCAGCTTCCTGTTGCTGTTTCTACCCTCTTCAACATATTGGTTCTGCGGATATTAGAATAGGCTACTCTCAGGTCATTTTCATCTTCAGAGAGTACATAGTCTAAGTTGCCATCACCATCTACATCAAGGAAAGTAGCTTCTACACGGTTAGTATTGGTTCCATAGGAGCCTCCTCCTGTAAAGCTGAGACGGATAAATATAACAGGTATATTAAATCCAAAGGAAAGGTTCACTCCTCCTCCATGACTTATGGATACATTTCTTCCTACAGGTCTTCCAGCTGTTCTAGGAATGAACAGAGGAGTGGTATCCCACCGGTTTCCAAGGTTAGGATAAACAAGAGTTCCATTATCTTGGTAGATTACTTTATCTGCCAGTCCATCACCGGTCATATCCAGCAGCTGAGTTTTCATATCAGTGATAGATTTTCCGTAGCTGTATCCTCCAGTAAAGGATCCTGATTGTTTAGAATATCCAAGGCTTGGACCGACGCTGGTATCTGTACTTTCTCCTTTATTGAGTTCTCCAAAATTCCAAGGTTCTGGACTCCAGAAGCTATATCCCGTATTATAGGCAACAGAACTGCTTGTTACTCTGTCTGCCAGCCCGTCTCCATTAATATCGGTATAGGTATGTTCTGCATGGTCTTCTCCAAAAGAGATGCCTCCGCTGAGTCCGAGTGTTGCTTTTGTAGATTTTTCTGTATTTTTAGATGCAGACGATTTAGCTAAAGGATGGGCATAGGTTCCATTGATAGAGCCTCCTTGGTTAGAGGTTTTAGAATGAGTGAAGTCTCCTATTTCTGCAGCTTGAGCTGAGATGCCTCCTCTCGGAGTGGTATACTGTACAAAGCCTCCACGAACAAAATCTGGGAAACGGTCTCCATTAAAATCCGCCATGGTCTCTTTGATATAGGTATCCCCAGAACCTCTGGAACTACCAATTCCTACACTTCCCCCTCCGAAATTTGCTCCTATAGAGAAGACCTCACTATGCCCTTCATTAACCATATTTAAGGCTCTACCGCTACCTCCTGAAAGCATAGGAAGTGAAGTGTCTAAATACTGAATAATATCATTTTCCCCTAATCTGGAAGGAGAAAATTCCTCTCTGCTGATATAAATATCATCTTCTAATCCTATAAATCTTGAAATAGGAGTATTTCCTTTTGTTCTAATGAAATAATGATTAGAAGCCTCCATTTCTGGACGGGTAATACTTCCATCATACTGACTAGGATCTACATTAGGAGGGTTAGAGCTGTCATAATTTCCATAGTTCTCTACCAGCAGACTTTGGTCTATGGTACTAGAAGCTTTAGTTCCATTAAGCACAAAACTTCCCCATCCTCTAAAGGCTTTACCAAATTTTACTTCACTATGAGGTTCCTCAAAAGGAATATAAACCCCATAATATCTGTGTTGCTGAATGGAGGTAGCAATATGATGACGATGAGTAGGAGTATATCGAGGGTCTGTCTTCGCCAGTGTTATAGAATCCTTAATTTGAGCTTTAATTTCAAAATGATGGTCATCAAGGAATTCTTTCATTTTTTTATTGGAAACATTAGCTTCTAGAAAAACTTCTTTTCCTAATACCACAGAATCAGATACTATATCAGAAGGTTTTGGATTCAGGCTTAGTATCCCATTCACTACCTTGTAGCGTTTACGCGCTACTACTTTTCCTTCCTGCTTTGCTGTTAGAAGGATATCTCCACTGGTTGGTGGGGTTCCTGTAGCGGGAGTAGGTGTTGGTGAAGTAGCAGAATATAGATGAATCCTTAGCTTTCCTTTTTGTGAAGGCATCATATAGCGTGGAGTATAGAAGTTATCAAGCTTCTCATAAATTTTAAAGTCAGCATTAATAGGATGGCTGACATTTCTCCCCTCGCCATCTATATATTCTATACTAGGTCTAAAGTCTATATTTCTCCAGTTAATTTCTGTTTCACTTTCTATTTCTATTTTCAGTGCTTCAGCCTGCTGGAAACTGCCCAGCGGGATTAAAGACAAATCATAGGTCGCAGCAGCTTCACTGAAATACTGCTCATGAACAAGAGTTTTACTGCCATGAGAAAGGTCTATCTTATAAAATTTTAATTTAATACCATCTGTAGTAGCCCCTTTTACAAAGTTACCTCTTAATGTAGGATGAGTATCGCTTGGAAAAGCATACATCTGCTCGGAAGAAAAGAGAATATCTTCAACAGTATATTTCTTTAAATCAAGGCTGTTTTCATCCTGTGCTGCAGCAAGAGAAGTATAAGTAATCTCTGGTTTCCAAAAAGTTTTATCATAGTTTCCATCTTCCTTAGAGCTTACTCTGAAGTAAAGCACATCTCCTTTCTGTACATTGAGTTCTTCGGTTTTGGATTTCAAGGCATAATCATCAGCAGTAATATCTTCCTGCCAAATAAGATTTCCTTTATGCTGAAAATAAAGCTTTACCCCATCTGCTTTTGGAGTGCCATCATTTTTTGTATACTCAGCTCTTTTAGGAGATAAATCTTCTATCAATTTGTAGGTATGAGAAATGGAAATTCTTCCTGCCACTGGAGCTTTCCAGGTTCTTACCACATCATGAAGCGGATTGTTTCCCTCCATTTCCTCTCGGGTAATTCCCGTGGTTCCTGAGATACTAAGGGTTCCTGTGTTGAGAATAGGAGAAGGTGTACCTGTACTACTTGGTGAGAATGTTGGTATTCCATTTACCAGACGGTTATAGTATATCATCCCTCTGTTGGCAAAATCTATCAGCCCATCTCCATTGAAGTCCATGAAATAACTTTCAGTGATACTCTTAGATACCTGTTTGTTATAACCAATAGGAAAACCTACTTTATCGCTAAGATTAACCATTAAATCTGCTCCAAAATTATAGGAATTAGATTTTGTTCTTCCTAAACTAGAGAGATTAATAGGGATTTTGGGACCAAAACCTTCTGTTCCTAAAGCAGCAAGGTTTTTTCGATAGTAAACACTACTACCATCAATATAAATTTTATCAGGAAGGTTATCGCCATCTATATCCTGAAAGAGAACTTTAGAATGGGTGCTTCCCCAGTTGCTTCCTCCACCGCCTCCTAAGGTGCTGTTATTAAATTTGCCTACTCCTGTAATTCCTACTCCCACTCGGAAGTTTACCCCTCCACTCTCGGAGTTAGAAGTTCCTACTAATGTCGGTTTACCAGAAAAACCATCTATTCCTAAAATAGTATAGGCAATGTTATCAGATGGAACTTGCCAAGTTTTAAAAGCTCCAAAAGGAATGTAATTGCCATTACTGTCATGGACATCATCATAATAATCCATTTTATTAGTATAGAAAAGCTGTCCTTCGGCATCATAACTGCGGATTTCTTTCAGTAATGTTTTTTTGAAGGCACCCTCTCTGTAGACCAGCTCATAAGAGCGAACCATTTGTCCAAAGTACTTTATTTCTATTTTTCGAAGAAGCCTGTCGTGCTGTTGTTTAAAACCAAGCCTCGCAGAAATTTGAATATCATTTCTTAGGTTTTCTCCCAAGTCCTTGTCTGTAATAAAATGTACAGAGTAAGCTCCTTTGGTGTTGTTTTTTCCAGTATAATAAATACTTTTAGGGTAGAGTACTCCTCCATCTTTTACATATTCATAGTGGATGCTGTTTCCTTTCAGGTCTTTCTGAGAAGAAATCGCCCAGTACCCTATATTACCCTGAGGATCTGCAAGCGCAGAAGAAGCAGCTATACTATTCTCATCTCCTCCATAGTAAAAAGTAACCCCACTTTTAGATTTTACCATCCAATGATAATTATTAGGATGGTTTCCTTTTCTAATGATTTGGTTAAAGCCCCCTTCCCTTCTTGGGTAAAAATGCTTGTTTGTAGTTCTGTTTTCCCACTCATTTCTGTGGGTATTAGGTAGAAGTTCTTCTCCTGATAAAATATAAGATTCTGTCTCATATTGAGCATCATAACGAGGCGCTCCCCAACGGGTATCAATACTTAGGGAAGGAAGGGTTAAATTCCATCCTGTTCCCAGCCAGCTTTGGCCGCCATCACTGCTGTATTGTATACTCAGCCCTGGCTGCATACCTGCTCTTCCAGCTGGAAGATCTATATAAAAAGAGGTTGAAGCTGAGCCGTCAGGACTTGCTGAAGGTGGAGAAACTGACTGAACTCCAACAAAAGGGCTTGTAGCCTTGAGTCCACTGATGCTGGTAGGAGTAAAACCCGAAGTATCGGGACTTTCAGGAAGTTTGATAATTCCCGCAATAAAATCTGAAGATTCCTTAGTTTTCCCGCTGACACTCTCTGCTAAATGAGATTTTACTTCTGACTGTGGAAGTTTCTGCCATAGCTTTTTAGCTCTGTCGTAGAAAAAAATGAAAATGTCTTTTTCAGTATATCCTTCTGGGATTTTAGTTTTGTCATAAGCAATTTCTATTGAAATTTCCTTATCAAATAAAATTCCCCCAGGCCGCATACGATAACCCTCCGCATTTTTTGTTAGATTAATTATGTTGCTTCCTATAGCAGGAAGATTTCTTTTATTTAGGGTAGAAACAGATACTCTTAGTGCCTTAGAAACACTTCCTTCTGGAAATTCAGCCCAAAATCCCTTCTGACTAATGACCGCTGCAGAGGAAGGAGTAACAAGCTTTCCAGATAAATTAGGATGTTCTTCTATAGTATCAGGTTTATTTTTGTTTTCTATTTCTTTAGTGCTAAAAAAGTCTAAATGCCTTGAAACATAGGTTACAGCTCCTAAACTGACGCTTAGCCCTAAAAATAAAAATATATGATAGAAGTATTTTTTTATCATGTTGATACGATTAATGTTAAGCTGCTTTCTCCCAATAGTGTTCTAATATGGATGATATATACCCCTGAGACATCAATATCTCCATGATATTCATACTGAGATAGATTATAGAAATTCTGTGACTGCACCAGCCTTCCTTCTATGGTATAAATGCTGACTTGTCCGCTGGTGGTTTTAGGGAACGCTGCCTGAAGCGTGAATTTTCCTCCTGGAGCAGGATTAGGATAGAGCAGAATCTGGGAGTCCGCAATTTCATGTTCTACATAAGTCTTGAATTTAGAAACAGATTTACAGCCATACTCGTTTTTGATTCTAAGCTCATAGTCACCTGCCTGGCTGAGGAGATAATTTTTGTTTTCTGAAACTAGACGACCGTTCTGATACCACTGATAGGCATAGCTCCCTTTAGGCAAGCTTTCTTCTGGAGATAGTAGCAATGTTTTTTTAGCGATGATATATTCTGAATTGAGATTTGGTAGCGGAGCATCTCCGTCAGAGAGATAAAAGCTATCCTTGTAAGTCCTTCCATAAGCATCAGAAATATTATATAAATACTTTCCTGAAGAAAGACGCAGAGCCTTTTGATTAAGCTCTTCAGAACTTAAGTTCATACTTTGCTGATAGGAAGGGGTTTCTTCTCTATGAAGGGTTACATGATAAGGAGCCTGTCCCCCCACAATATTAAATCTCACTTTTCCAGAGAGACTTTCCCTGCATTTGGAGGCTTCTATATCTAGATGAGAAAACATCTCTGGTGCCATCCAAATACTATAAGCAGTCTGTCCATTGGCAGAATCTTCCCAATTATTAAAACTCAATGGCTTTTGAGAGGAAACTTTTCCTAATTTATGATACTTTGTTGAAGCAGGATGAAATAATCGCTCCTTAGAAGAATCTGTGACCAGCCAATAGTAATCATTTTTCTCACTATACTTTGCTTCTTCATCACTTGAAAGAGGAGATAGAATTCTGGGGTCAGCCTTCCAATGCAATTCTACATCAGAATGTTTATGATAATCCATTAACCAAACTCTGGAGAGTCCTCTAGGCTGACCTTCTTTTTGTTTTTTTAGTTCTAATCCTTTACCATTATCACTCCAGAAAACAAAATAACCATCTGGAATTTCCTTACCATTTTTTGCTGTGAGCCCTACGGTAATCATCTGCTCATCATTAGAATTTCTGCTGGCCATTTGGGAGATTTCTCCCTCTTTATCTTTTCCTACAGCAGTAATATTTTGATTAAATTCCTTATGTTCAGTATAATCCCATATTTTCTCTCCCCTACTATTATAGTAATTTTTATATTCTGTCTGGCTGAGAGAAACACCATATTTAATGGATAAATAAGATGCTACCTGTTGCATTTCCATAGGGGAAAGCACTCGGTCATAAAGTAAAATTTCTCCAATATATCCAGAAAATTCTTCAAGTGGCAAATGAGCTATTTTACCTGCTAAATGAAGTTCGTACTGAGAAGATTTATTTGGGGTATTATTTTCCTTGGACTCTAGATTTTTATAATGCTGGTAATAATGAATTTTTACCTTATCTCTATTATTTCCCTGCGGATAGCTGCTGTACAAAGTTTTTTCCATATCAGCAAAACGACGGTTGGTCGCTACTAGTTTATACCGAGCAGCAGATGTATTTAAAAGAGACCATAGGGGGTATTCTCCCTCGTTTTTTTCTCCTTTATAAACTACAAAAAGTGAGTAATGTTCTGCTGCAGATTTTTCTAAAGGCAGAGAAATTGTTTTTCCTTCCTTGATGTAAAAAACAGGATTTCCATTGATACTAAGTCCTTCTGCTTTATCAAAATGAATTTCCTGTCCTTTTATTTTTTCTTTTATCTGTGTTTTTCCTTTTTCCTTTTCGGTTTTTATCCAGTAGAGCGGAGTGGGAACTCCTGAAGGATATTTTTCTTGTGCATAAACCTTATAAAAGGAAAGTAAAACTCCTAGTGAAAAATAAAGTTTCCTCATATTTTTCGTATATTTTAAAAGTTATTGTATCCGTCAAAAGTAAAGCGGTAACCGATATTGAGGAAAAAAGCATTGACCATGTTATTCTGCTCTCGGTAGCGGTGTCCATTCTGCTGAGTTTCCAAAGCGTCTGACAATCCCAAATGATAACGGATGCCTATATTCAGTTTATTATCAAACTCATAACCAACCCCCATTCCTAAATGGAAATAGTCCTTCCCTTCCAATGACTGTTTTAAAACATTTTGTACCACAGCATCAGGCTCAAAATAACCCCCCGACCTTCTGGACATCTCTAAGCCGTTGGAGCGGTATTCTAAAGCATCTTTATCTAAATTAAAGTTAAAATATGGACCCATTCCTGCATAAAAACCTTCTGTAAAGTAAAACTTTACCATAAACCCTACATTGAGGCTATGATAAGGAAATTTAAGGGTATAGTTTAATCCGTTGGTGTCGGTATATTCAAGTTGTCCAGGCTGGTAGGAATAGTAGAGTTCAGGTTGAAAACTGATTCTCACTTCAGGATGGTACCAGTTTAAGAAAGCACCTACTCCATAGCCAAATTTATAGGGTTCTTTTATGGTATAACCTGCATACATATTATCAGGGATAAGTACCTTTTCAATATTGGCGATTTTAGAATACATTCCTCCTGCAAATATACCATAAGTAATTCTTCTTTCTGAACGCTGCCCATATGCTGCTGAAGCAGAAATTAACAACAAAAATCCTATTTTTCTCATTTCTTTTTACCAATTATGAAAACTATATCCTACAGAGAGACTTAGATGAGAGCTACGATTAGTATTTTCCAAAAATTGAAAAGAAGTCACTCTATTTCCTATCATATCTCCCACACCATGATAATATCTTAAATCAAAATGGAAATTATCCTCAAGTTCATATCCTAAGGAAAAACTTAAATTAAAATCATCTTTCCCCACAATTCCTTCTCTATAGAACTGACGAAAATTGGTATCATAGAGACCATTACGCTCATTGGAGTTATAGCTTATTGCATGTGGAGTAAGATTTTTAGAATAGAAGGCTCCTATACCTATATTTAACCCTAAGAAAGGATATACCTTATAAATTCCGCCAAGCATTAAATATGAATACCTAAGCCCTAATTTGTAACTACTACCCGTGGTTTCGTTGTTGTAATTTACTTCTGAACCTGAATAACGAAATAATAGCTCAGGCTGAATAGCAACTCTAGACTCAGGAAATTTATAATTTAAAAAAAAACCGCCTTCAACTCCGAAAACGCCCTTACTTGTAATATCAAACAATTGTCGATTGTTTTCCCTGCCAATAAGCATCTCTGGAAGATTGGTAACACGAGAATGCAGAGCACCAAGTTTCAGACCATAGGTTAAATTATCTAAATACTGACCTTTGGATAGTCCAGAAATTAGCAATAGCATTAAACCTAGTTTCTTCATCTTCTATTAGAATATTTATTTAACAAAATTTTAACATTCACAAATGTATAGACTTTAATATTTCTATGCAATATGATTTTTATCATGGATAGTATTTGTGTTCAGAAGTATAAAGAATAATTAGAATTTAGAATATACATCATTTAAGGGATATTGTAATTTAAAATCTATATATCAAGTATTTAACTTATTTATCTCAAATAATTTATTTTTTAATTAAAATAATTGAAATAAATAACTAATTTATTTGTTATGTTTGGAATTTTTTTTATTTTTGGCAAAACAAGTAATAAATAACTAATATGTCTAATAATATATTTGGATTAGATGTTTTATTAAAACAAGAAGAAACGGGCTTAGTGCGCTATAGTAGCCGTATGTATGAAAAAGATTGGGATAGATTAATTAATCTTAGAAGACACAAAGTAGTAGAACTAGGAGACCGTTCTTATAACAACACATCTGCAATAGAAGAAGCAGTAGGAATTTTACAGTCAAAATACGATATTCCTCGTGGCGAAACTCCCACAAAATTGGTTAGTGGTCGTCGTGGAAGCGAGATAAAACATAAAAGTAAAGATACTTCCATCATGCTGAGTAAAGAAACTGTTGATTACATCAAAGATTTTTTAGCATATAAAGCATTTGTTCAAGGAGATATAGGTTATACACGAATGAAATTTTTTGAAGAAGTAATGAATGTTTTAGAAGAAAAATATAATCTTTCAAAATGAGTTCAGTATATCACAGATATGAAGCTGCTGTGAAGTTATCTAATGGCAGGGTAGTCATATATCATAACATTAATACAGGGCTAAAAAAATTTCATCGATTTTTATGCGAAAAGTTTGAAAGTCCTGATAGGTGGGTTTCATACTCTGTGAGACGAAAGGAGAATAAAGAAATTATTGGAAAATATAAAAACTCTATTATAGGAAAGGAGCAATGGGCTGTCACCATTTTTACTGCCACTATGGATAATGAAAAGAGAACAGGAGTTTTTATTCCAATAATATATGAAAGAAATGGTAACGAGATTACAAGAAATATGTTTGTTGCTAATAAGACAATTATCAAAAGAAACTCCCTACTTATTACAATTCCAGAATGGCTTTTTGATAAGATATTTGTTGAATCCAAGAAAGAATTATCAGCTTATTATGAAAAAGAGAAGCATCAATCTTTCATTTCGGAAATAACATTGAGTGATAAAATGTTTTTTTTAAGAGAGAAAGTAATAACAGAGAGTATATCAGGAACGGAACCTGAACAAGATTATCCATAAAAAAACCGCACAAATCAAATAGATTGGCGGTTTAATTAAGATTTCGTAGAAATCATTTTTGCGGTACAAATATATAAAATTTCCATGGAAAAAAGAGAGATTTTAAAAACAAAAATTGAAGAAATTAATTATGATATTATCCAAGAATTTAAGGATAATCCAAATATTCGTACAATCCTTTATACAGAGAGGCTTTATAGTTTCATGAGAAAAAAGGATTTGACCCTTTTACCTACTAAAATAATCAATGTAATTCTTAGTGCGGTCAAAGATGAGCAGCAGAAGTATATCAAAGAAACATCTTTACCTGGAATTATTGTAGAAACACCTGTTAAACAAATTACTCTTGAAGATATTTTTCAGGATTGGACTGAAAATACGAGGGCAAGATTCACAGTAAATTTCAAATCAATAAAGCTTGATAAAGACATAAAAAACAGAGAACTTTTCGAGGCTTTTATCTATTTATCAAATCTTAACTGGCAAATCATCAATGATGTAGAAACAGGGGATGTGGAGCTGGTACCCTTCATAGAAGCGGTAAAATGGAATAAAAATAAACAATATATTCAGTTCAATATGCATAAAAAAACAATGGAAAGTTTATTGGACATGAGTAAATTTCTAAAATTAGAAAATGATTTCGTAATGAATTTGAAAAGTGCAAAAACGCTATCTTTCATTTTCTGGTTATCTAAATTCATTCCGTACAATGGAACAACAATAAGTATTCAAAAATTTGTAGAAGAAATGAATCTTACTAGTAGTTATCCTTCTAAAATTAATGAATATCTGAAAAGAATTCGTGCAGAAATTAATGGTGGAAATTACGCCTATGGATTTAATTATTCATTTGAAAACAAAAATATAAAGTTCCAATTATATTATAAAAAAGAGACTATTGGAAAAATTGAAGAAGTAGAAGATTTGGAAGCTTTGAAGCGTCAGAGAGCCTTATATCATATTTATAGCGTAAGAGAACTATCCCCAGAAAATAAGAAAAAAATAGAAAATGTATATAAAGCACTAGGATATGATAAAACCTCAAATCTTCTGAAGAGAAAAATAAGTAAAGATTTAAAAAATGATGCATACATAGAGGCTGTAATGAATATACTAAAAGGTGTAGAATAAAACTCGGGGTTTGTAAGAAGAAAAAACTCTAAAAAATACAGTAAAAGAGAGTGACAACCAAAACAAAAAACTTCTTACATTATCCAATTTAATTAGCAAAAATAATAATAATAAATGTGCACAAATGAAAATAAAATATAATAATAAAATCATAATGAATTGATATACAGATATATATGTATTAAATAAATCTAAGAATATAATTTTATAACTCGGGGTTTGTAAGAAGTGAACTCGGGGTTTGTAAGAAATAAATAACTGTAACTATCTGTATTATATTACTTTACAGATTACTTATAAGTATAATTAAATACTAATTAATTATTATTAAAAATATAAAGAATAAAAAAACAATCTTAATAAAAATAAATTAGAAATAAGTCCAAAAATGATTTTAACTCTACTTAATCAGTTAAATACCTTTATTAATTAAATTATCTCATTTATTTTATTAAAAATTCTTACTAAATATTTTTTTTAATAAAATAAATAAAGTAAATAATTATTGCTTATATCTGATTTGTTTTATATTTTTATTATAAATATTAAGAATGAAAACAAAAGTTATTTCTATCATTACAGAAAAAGGTGGAGTTGGAAAAACAACAACAACAATACATCTTGGAGCAGCTCTAGCAGAGAAAAAGAAAAAAGTTCTTTTGATTGATTTTGATGCACAAAGAAATTTATCCATTGGATATAAAATTCCCAAAGATTATTCATACACGATTAAAAATCTTTTAGAAAAAACAGGTGAGTTTAGAATGGTTCAGAAGGGCGAAAACCTTTTCATTTTGGCTGGAGATAGAAATATTGAAAAATCAAAGAGGGATAGAAATATTTTAAGAGAAATGCTTAATATTTTGGGAAAAAAATTAGCCTTTGATTATATTATTATTGATTGTCCGCCTCGTCCTTTGACTGGAGATTTAGGGCTTGGAGAGATGGCTTTGGCTTCATCAGATTATGTGCTTTCTCCTATTGAGGCAGAAGAATATTCTATTGAAGGGATCAAGGAATTGCTCCCAAGTTTAGTGAATATCAAAAAGAAATATAATCCAAAATTAGAGTTTTTAGGTTTTTTCTTTAATAAAGTTCTTACTAACACAAGAAATTTTAGAGAATATAGAGCGTTAGCAGTGGAACAAGCAAAAGGATATTTCTTTAACACTTTCATCAGACAAGATGTAAATGTAGAAAACGCTAAAAAAGAAGGAAAAACTATATTCCAAATAGCTCCAAACTGCAGAGCAAGTGAAGATTATAAAAATCTAATAAAAGAAATAATAAACAAAATAAATAAGTTAAATAATTAGAATAGTACTTGTTATATTGCTATATTATAAAGTAAATAACTTATTTAATTTAAATATTGTATTTATTACTTTGTCAGTGGATAGAGAATATCCATCCTCCTAATATCAAATTATAAACCAATATTGTACCAGTCTCTGTTCGCCTTCTTTTTTTTAAAATTCCTTGTTCCACCGCCCATTTTAAATCTCTACTTGCTGTGGGAGCAGAAATACTTTTGAAATTTTGTAAATAATCCTTTCTGCTGAATTTTTTAGAGTCAATTTTTTCTTGGAATAGGGCAATTCTGTATTTGGTTTTTAAAGTTTGATTTTGAGAATTTAACAAAATCTCTAAAGCATCTAAGATAATATTCAGCATAAATTCTACAAAAGGCGTAGAATGCCCCTTTTTATCTGATTCTGACAGTTTTGCATAATATATTTCTTGTCTTTCTTTTATCAAAACTTCTATTGGAAGAAACTCAAAAACAGGATATTGTTGTATTAATATAAGAGTCTGCCAAAGCCTTCCCACTCTACCATTTCCATCTAAAAAAGGATGAATAAACTCAAATTCATAATGAAAAACACAGCTTTTTATTAGAGTCAAATCCTTATTATTTTTAAGATAGCTGAAAAGTTCTTTCATCAAGCCATTAACCATCCCTCCGCTTGGGGCAATATGCTCTATTTGTGAACCTTTTATAATGCCTACATTGGTGGTTCTGAATTTTCCTGCATTAGGAATTAATCCATCCATCAATACTTGATGAGCTTTTTCCATATCTTTTATTTTCAATGGATTATATTGTTTTAGGTTATCATAAACCCTGATAGCAGTACTTCTAAAATATCTTTTTGTGGAGCGATCACTCTTTTATTCTCCAAAAGGGCTGTTATATGTTCTTCTGTAAGTGTGTTTCCTTCAATCTCTAAAGAAGACTGAATAGTTTTAATCCTATTCTTTTTTCTTAATTCTGTGGCAGGTTTGTAGAGATGATTAGCATTGATTTCCCCTATTTTTTGTGATATTTCAGAAACTAATCTTAAAATTTCATTAGTAATTTCATATGGTGGCTTCATTGATAGTATCATTTGATAATATCAAAGATAGTAATTTTTGATAATTATCCTTATAATTTCGGAACCTACTGTGTTTTTTTCAGCCATCGGGACCTAAGCGAGGATTTAGTTTTTTTTCGATTTAAGAAAAAAAACATTATATATTTTGAGATAAAAATAGTATTTTTTATAAAAAAAGTATTATATTTGTAAAAAAAACTATGGGTTCTAAAAAGAAATTATTTTTTTATGTACTTTTATCTTTAACATTAATTTTAGAAATAATACTTATTATTTTATTTTTAAAAGGAGATATAAATTCAAAATCGTTTTTATTAATAGGAGTATCTAATCTACTTACTATGATTTTATCAATCTTTAATATAAGAAAAGCACCTTAAAATAGGTACTTTTCTTTAGGAGGGTTATGGCTAAAAAAACAATTTTAATGCTACCATTATAGCAACGATAACCCCTAAGACCCAATACAAAGTTTTAGACCTTTCTGCGTTTTTATCTTCCAAATGTTTAATGCTTTCTTTCAGCAGGTTAATGCTATTAATTACTTCTTTCATATCTTCATTAGTTTTTAAGTAAATCTATTTAATATTTTTTTAGTAGATTAGGATAAAATTTTAAACTACCAATACCCATTTTATTTATATTTGGAAAAAATATTTACAAACCCAATAGGACTATTATTCTTTTAATTTTTGAGTAAAGTCTGAATAATCTTCAATTTTAAAATCTCTAAAATCTCTTACAGATTTACAAAACCAATCAATATTTTTTAATTTTTCAATAGCTGAGAATAATGTAGACAAATCCCCATTAGTAGCATAAGTGCTTCCTTGTATCCAATAGAATTTATTTTGTAATAAAACCTTTTTAATTTCTGAATAGGCATTATGGTAAGGTTCTCCATAATATTTTTTTAAGTCAGAAATAATCAAATCAAAAGCTACTGCATACATAATTCTTTTTCATTAAAAGGTTTAAACATATCTTCTCTTTCAAAGAAAATAATACCATCATCTGTTTTAACATTAATAACTATTCCAACGAATGGATTTTCTTCTATTTCGAAAATAGTAGCTTCTATCCAATCAGAAGAACCTGTTATTTGTGGAGAAATTAACACTCTTTCTCCTATTTTAAATTTAGTAATCATATCTTTTTTTTCTTTTTGCTTCTTGCTTCTTTATGCAAAGATATTAAATCAAAGGTACGGAATAAAATTATAATAATTATTATAACATTTTAATTTATAATTATATAAAAATTAATATTTTATAAAACATCTCTTCGTATCGTATATAATTATTAGAAAAAATATCTCGAAAAAATTATTTTATTCCTTTTTGCATCTTATAGGTTTGCACAATAGTACTTAATAACGCCATCAAACTTTTCATTTGTGTTTCATCGACATTATTTATTAAAGATTTTGTGAGTTCAGCAAAATCGTTAATATCCCCTTTCGTACTTAATAATACTCTATTCTTTTTATCTCCATTCTTTAATTCTTTTGATTTTAATTGAAGATGAATTTCTGCTATTATATCATTCTCTTTTTCAGTGTAATTAATCATTTTTATTCTATTTTATAAATTTCAGAGCCACGAGGAGGGACGCTAAGAAACCTATTGCCCACATTAACATTTTAATTTGGGAATCCATCTTACTTTCTAAGTGTTTGATACTTTTATCAACACTTTCTTTGAGCATTTCATTACTCTTAATTATTTCTTTCATATCTTCATTAGTTTTTAAGTCTATGAGTTTGAGTACTGCTTTTCTTTGTTCAGCAGGAATTTCCGCTGTAAGTTCCTCAATCATAGACAAAAGTATTAAATTTATTCAAATACTACATTGTTTTTTTACTTATGGGAAAGCGAGAAAAGTCTATCAGCCTGATTAACAGAGTTTATTTCGCTTTGGCGCATAAGCTTGCACCACGAAAAAAGGCCAAAAAGATCGGTTGAAAGAGCGAGTACTCAGAGAATATCTTGAGCAGTACAAAGAGGATGTAGAAGTGTGGAGAAAACTTTGATGCCTTGCATGCTTAGCACTCAAAGTCCATCTGAATACCGAATATAGAAGACTGGCAAAAGCTCATCGAGCTATACCGAAAGTTGGGAGCAAAGACCAAGAGCGAATACGTCAGAGCCCAGATATTAAATCAACCCTTTAAGGTCATCACAGAGGATAAATCCTCAGAGCCGTATTTAATAGAGTTGGATAGCATCATCACTAAATTGAGAATCATCGGTGTGCGTTACAATGACGCCGTCAACACTCAATAGCTACCATAAGGTTACAAGTACAAGCGATACAGCTGACAATGGATTTTGATAATCGGACTAAGAAATAAGAACTCCACGATTTGCAAAAGCAAGCCGTGGCGTTGATAAATGAGTTTAGACGCAGACCTATTGGGGGCTTCTTAGGTTGTGGTTTGGCTTTGAAGGCTGGTTAGTGTGATTTCTTCCTTTTGAGTATCGTGTGAAATGCTCTCTAAAAGTTGTTCATTATCATTCTCTCCATTCTTGAGTGCAAGAAGCAGCATCCCATCATTCGTGCAATATATTTTGCCGATGAGTTTGCGAAAGTATTTCTCTATAAATTCCTCATTACTTAACCCATTCAGAGGGGTAAGACGATAGAAGTCGTAAGTCTTCTCAAAAGCCTCGACTATATCATCACGGAAACGCTTTCTGAGGAAGTTATTCACACTATCACTTGTGCCGTGGCTCTGTACATAAGCCGATAGTACATAGAGAAAATTAATATCATAGGTAAGCACCAGCAGTGTATCTCTATCAAAAAGGCGGTTCGTAAAGTGATAGTTACAATCCATCTCACCTTTGTTGCGTAGTTTACTATCGCTGTAAGATAAGTCGTTAGGGTCTACAAAGCCACGCACAAAGAAGTTTGGAGTGGGGTTGTAGCCCTCTGTGAGTTCATCCCGATAAGGTAAAATATAGCCAGTCTGTTTGCGATTGAAAATGTCGATGTTATATTGAATTACATTCTTGGCATAGGTAAATTGCTTGTAAAGCGAATTTTTTCCTACTTCGCTTCCCTCTTTGTAATACTTACTATCCCCGATAAAATATATGTCGTCTGCCTCGAGGAGTGATGTATCCCGATAGATATGATCGATTATCTTACCGTCCTTTTGCTCCTTCAAGCCCTCTGGCAATTTATTCTCCCCTATAAGGGTATCTATCATATCCTCAAAGACGATATTGAAGTTACGTACAAGTAATCGCTCGTTGCACACTTTCTTCTGTGCAACACGCTCCGCTTGCTCATAAAAAGCATATAGCAAGCCCCATAGAGCAACCAGTTCGTCTGTAAAATACTTGTTCCTTATTTTGCGTAAGAGTCGAGTGCCTTTGCCTGTTTCAATGATATTCGCCACTCGATGAGCCTTGAGTGTATCGTAGTTTAGGTTCTTCTTTACTTGGAAGTGATAAGAACGAGCCAAATAGTCCAAGGTAGAAAAGAATAACACTATCAACTCCTCATCATAGTTAATTATCTTGCTCTTAGTTTTGCAGTTAAGATAGAAAGGCTTACCCTTATGAAGCAAAGGCTGAGTTTGGCGAATAGTCTTCGTCCAATGGATTTTATCGTTGCCATTATGCTGGATAATGGCGATGTAAGTAAAGAGGTTCTGATGTTCCTTATTGAAGCGGAGAAGAGCTAAAATATGGTCTATCAAAGTAGCCTCGCCCTCGCCACGATTGCCAACCAAGCCAGCAAGGCTACGGCTTGAAGTTATTTCGTTGTCTGTATGGCGAGTGTTAAATAAGGCTATGGCTTGATAAAGCCACGCAGAAACACCGAAAAGGAAAGCCTTATCTTGGGGAGAAAGAAGAGTGTTATCAGCCGAGGTGTCAATAAGCTCCTCGGGAGTATAGCGCCCAAAAGCTTGATTATTTACAATGAAGACTTTCGGGAGAATGAATATCGCTCCCTCATTCGCATCATAGTAATAGCCGACATAAGGCAGTTTTATTTTCCCATTTTGTAACTCAACCGGGGCTATCCCATCATTGGAGGGGATAGCCTCTTTATCATAATGGTAGTCTTCAAATAGTATTCTCACAATCTTATGCTTCTGAAGGTTCTTCTGCGGTTTGATCCGTATGCTCAGTTGTAGATAGTGTGGTTACTCCCAAGTAAGTCATAAACCCTTGTAGCTTTTCCATCCCATCTGCTTGATAGAGGTCATTGAAGCTGAATTCATACTCACCCGAGGTTCGGAAGAAGTTATTTTGTGTGCTGTACTCATCTCGGCAAACCTCGTTCCATAGGTAGAACATCACTTTGCTTTTAAACTCATCTTCGCTTACATTCGTCTTAATGAAAAAATTTCCCATTTGCTTATCCTCAGAGTCTGTAGCTTTGCGAATACGTTCATTCACTATTTTGAGAAACTCAAGCCAGTGATACTTCTCTTCTCCTATAGTAATAACAAAGTCACTTCTGATTTCATTGTAATCCACAGGGATATACTCCCAATCCCAACGACGCTTAAATGCACTATCCATAGGGAAAAGCGATTGGTCTGAGGTGTTCATTGTGGCAAATATACGAAGGTTGGGAGGCAAACAAAGTTCTCCATTCTTAATTCCTTCGTTTCCCTTGCCTAATTGGCTGTATAAATAATCTCTGAGGTCGCTATCTGCCTTGATGCGATAGTCTGAATAGCCATCACTATTGCGGTCCAACAACTGAAATAGATCACCAAAGATTTGTGCACAATTGCCTCGGTTAATTTCTTCAATCACGAGATACACTTCTTCCTCAGGATTTTTCCAAGCATCAACATAAGCCTCCGTGAATACCTGAGGGGAGAATGAGTATGAGATTTCTCCATCTTTCATTGTTGGCTTATAACAACCTACAAAGCTAGCATAATCACTATCGGGATGAAAGGTTGTACGATGAACTCTCTTTTTCTCTGTTAGGAGCTTTACTCTATAGGACTTACCACTACCCGGTGTTCCAAAGAAGATAATTTGTCGGAAATCTACGCCTTTATTTTGTTCCTTATTATTAGACATCACAGGATTCGACCCTGATATAAATTCTCGGTAATAATTTAATGCAGCACTAGGCTTATTATGCCACTTTTTATCATAGTCTTTAAACCCATCATCTTGTTTTAGAGCTCCTATTATTTCATCCAATTCTTGAACATCCTGAACCTGATAAATATCAAAAGCATCTACCTTCTTAATCCTTGCTATAGTAACACTAATTTTGGACAATGCACTTATATATTGTTTCTGCGTTGTAGTCTCAAGACCAGAGCTGTGCTCCAAGTAGTAAATGAATTGATCTTTTTGTGTCATTACTTTTATGTGTTATACTATTATATATCCTAGGCAAGCGAACAAGTTTATAAATGTCAATTCTTTTATTTTCAATATTGTCTGTTCCTAGAAAAGCTTGGATTTAACCATATATAGAATAGTCTTAACTCGGTTGTCCTTCATTAACCGAGACTCTAAAGGAATCGTTTGCTTCTTTATTATGGCTTGTTCTATATTCATTATTTGTACGAAGGTACAACTTCAATAGCTTATAAACGAAAAACTTAGGGAATTATTTGATGGAAGCAACGATTTTCTTTGATTTCAGTCGTTTTTCATCGGATAATTAGTACTTTTGAGTGTAAGAAGTAAGGGATATTTGTAAAGTTGCAAAATCAAGAAGCAAGAAGCAGTTCGCTCGTTTCTTATCCGTTCCCCTTAGTCGAGTAGACATATCGCTATCTATTCAATATCAAATAATTAACCCTCTTCAATCCGATTTTATTATTAAGTATAATGTTTTCATTATAGTATAAATAGCGTATATGTATTATATAAAGTATATTATTACAGATATTATATTTACAATAATATTCACGCTATTCCTCAATGTTGGGGTTAATGAGGTGGTAATGAAGGTTCGGAATACATCAGGTAATGAGAAGACGCAGACGATAAGTGTGGAGGCTGTAAAGACAGATATTCAGATTAATTCCCTTACAACGAGTGTTTCCACTATTATGGCAGGGGCTCCCACAAATTTAATTATTAATATTACGAAGACTCCAAAAAATTCAGATTTTGTAAAATATCGTATTTGGTTATCAGATATTACCGAAGGGTCAGTTTCTGGTCTTAGTAGTACGAATGGTTCATATGTAGAGGGACATATTTCTGATGGTAGGCTTGAGTATGCCCTTAACCCTTCGGAGTCAGGAACCTACAAAGTAAATGTTCAGTTAATGGATGAGTATGGTTCTGAGAGTGCTATAGAGTCCATTCCTGTTACTGTTGCTCCAGAGGTTACTCTTACAACCCCTATTAGTGGTAGCATTAAGATTCATAGGAAACAAAATAGTAACCACGAAAACCAGTATTTTGAGTTTTATCGAGGTTTTGATTTTCGATATGCCCTATCGAGTAATTACGATATAGAAAGTATAACATATGATTTTAGTTTTGATTCATCTGCCATTACTTTTAGAAAGACGGAGAAAGTGAGTGGTTCCAAAATACCAAATAAGAGAAATGTTGATTTTTCTATTCAGCCGTTTTCGAAAGATGCTTACGAGGAATATTGGAATACAGGCACCCCTTATACGGCATTCCCTCGTGATAAAGTTTGGAGAAATGCACAAGTAACGATAAGTGTTCTTCTTTCCAATGGAAAGACTTACAGATTTAAGGGAAAACCTGATGTGGTAGAATCCTAAAATAAAATACCATCTCTGATGAGATGGTATTTTTTATTTTTATTATTTTCTATAAAATGTATAGGTGATAGTGTCAATTGCTCCATCATCATTTACATCTTCTTTGTTTTCTAAAACGAGGGTTTTATCTGTTATTTGTTTCACTACTATGTTTTTCTCTACTGGTTTGTTTCCTGATAACTCTTTATATCTCATTTCAGTTCCCTGCTCATTTAGAGAATATTCTGCTCTACTTATTGATTCTACACATTTTCCATTTTGATTAATAAAATTATGTTGGGTTATAATACTTTTTCCCTCTGCTCCGAAGTCCCAGTAAGTTTGTGCTTCACACTCGTTTTCGTCATAATATGTTGGGTCATCGGCTGGTGTTGCTGGGTTTCCAGATACCATTGTTATACTTTTGACATACCATTTACCGAGTATTTTTTTTCTTACTGGTATTTGTGTTTCTGTGGATTTTTCATTTTTGTCATCTCCACCATTTCTACAAGATACACTTACTAACGCTACGGCAGACATCATTGCCATTAAAAAAACTGCTTTTTTCATGTTAAAAAAAATTTTAGTTGATTTACGGCCACAAAGGTATGTATATTTAACAATAATTTAACTAAAAATAATGAATATTCCTATACGAAAAATGAATAAAATAATACATATAATGCATAATACAAAAAAGAGAACCACATTTTTAGTGATTCTCTTATAAATTACACAATTAGGATAATATTCGAATATTTTATAAAAGTATTTAAAATACTATACATAACATCTAAGGAATATTAATTTTTTTTCGCATAAAAAACTCATAATAGCTTATATAATCCTCAAAAACAAATCTAATTTCCACTTTCTTTTAAAAGATGATTTTTTATCATTTTATTGATCGAGATTTTTTAATTTTTCTAAAATTTCATTAACTTTTGGTTTTAAGTTATCAGAAATTTGGTTCATAGTATTTTCTCCTCGCTCAATGAGTTTTGTAATATTCTCTTTTCTCTGCAACTGAATTTCCCTTGTATCTATAATATAATTAGATGGCAAATCATCAATATTCCATTCATTGTTTTGTAATGAAAAACTTACAATATGCTTTTCTGCTTGATAGGAATATAAATGAATCTTATCCACGGCTTTTTCATTGTAAAGCAAATCCAACGAGGCTAAAATTCCACTTACTGCTGAATTATGAGATTCAATTTCTGCTAATCTTCCCCAGCCTTGAAAATTGATTTCTTCTTGATAACGATTGTACAAACCTAATTCCGTAAAAACAGATGGTGCAGAAATAGCCAAAATTTCCACGTCGTAGCCATTTTCTTTGAACATTTTAGCTGTATTATACGGCACTTGTGGATTTCGCATTGTGCCTTCCACCATAATATTATATTTATTTTCTATGGCTTCACGAATAAGATTTTCAGTAAAAACATTAGAAAAAATTTGTGTTTCTTTGGAATACGAAAGCGGATTATTGATGAGTTCTTGACGGTTAGGGTGGAATTCTCGGTAAATATCGCCATTGACAAAAAGAATATTATCATTAGAAAAATTACCCATAAACTCTTTAGCTAATTTACTTTTTCCAGATGCTGGTTGTCCACCTAAAATAAAAGCCAAAGGTTTTTCCTGTGGTATTAAATTCCTTAAGAGTTTTTCTTTTTCTTCTTGGTAAATTTCTTTAACCTTATGCAAATCCATTGAGGCGTTTTATTAAGGGGCTGTAAAAATTAACTACCTTGTCCATTACCGAAAGTCGGATTAAATCATCTGCTCCATAAAGCATTCTTTCTTCTTGCAGATACATATTAATTTTTTGATTGATTAAAGCCTCTTCTTTTTCTGTTTTTACATTTCTTAAATCTTTGATTGCTCTCACTTTCAGTGAGCCGACAATCTGTAAAGCAGTATCTAAACTAATCGGATATTCCATAATATTTGTGCGATTTTTCTTTCTGCAAAGATACAAAATATTCCTTTTTTTCTTTGATATATAATTTACAAATTCATTTCCAAGAATAATTTAAGATTTTTTCTTTCTTTTGGAGAAATTTTAATACCAAAATCTTTTTCAATACAAGCATTAGATTCTTTTATTTTTGTTTTTATATCTGATAATTCAGAGATAAATAATTTAAAAATTTTATTCAAATCTTTTTGCAAATCAGGAGGTAATTGTTCCTGATTTTTTTTTAATTCAGAGTTATTAATATCATCAGATAATGATTTAATTTTATCTTCTATTAGGTAATTAATAAAAGTAAGTTTTTTTAATTTCACAAATTCTGTTTTATTTGAAGAATTATTAGACATATTTTTTATTTTTTAATGTTATGGTACAAAGATATAAAAAAGAGATATTATATTCAAAAATATTTTTTTTGATAAAAAAATAAATATATAAAATAAATGGATAAAAAATATAGATAAATAAAGATACGAAAAAAAGAGTTTTTATTTTCAATAGATAAAAGTGAAATTCATATATTTGCATATGAAAAATGGTTTTTTAAAAGATGATTTTTAATCAGATTTTAGAAAAAGCAAGACGAAATCGGCAAAACCGATTTTGTCTTGCCCTACGGGGTTGAAAATCAAATGATTAGAAAATTTAAAAAATTAAAAAATTAAATTATTCTACAAAAATAGTTTAATTTACTGAAAAACAATATTTTAAATATTTATTTTTGTAGAAATAAGTCATAAAATTATCAATTTAAATTGATAATAAAATATTATGAAAGAAGATAATAAAAATAGTTTCAAATCTATTAAAATTGATTTAGAAACATTTAAAGAATTAGATAGGCTTTGTGATAGAATAGGAGAGACAAAAAGTAATTTCATTAGAGGTATGGTTCGCTTTTTTCAAAGCAACAAATCTCTAATTACTGCGGATTTTTTTTTGAAAAAAAAATCAAAAAATAAAATAATTACTAAGGATAGAAAAACAATTAAATCATCCGTAGAAAGTTTTCAAAAAGAGATAGAGAAAAATATTCAAAAATTAGTACAAAAAGAGACTAATAGAGTAATCTCATTTCTAAAAGTGCAAGATAAATTTTTGTTGGATATGAAAGAAGATTTTTATTCTAAATTAAATAAAGATAGTCAAGAGGAAAATTTTCATCCATTGTTTAATCATATGGATTTAGTTTTAAAAAATATAGAAGAGTATTTACAAGCAAAAAATGGAGAAACTTTTGAAGATGTTTTTGAGTTTTTAAAAGAAAAAGCAGGTGAAAAAAGAGGTGAATATTTTATGAGAAGTTTGAAAAATGTTCGTGAAAAAACTTTAAAATATTAATCAAAGCAGATTAGCCAATAATGGTAAGCAAACAATGATTTCACCAATGGCAAATGAGAGAAAAACAAGAGTAAATAATTTAGGAGGAAAAGTAGGATTTGATAGAAATATTTTTGCTAATAAAATAGAGCGATATTTTGATATAATTACAGGATATATTATAGATTATTAAAAGAAATATTTGAATATAAAAAAGCAAAGAAAAAAGGAAAAGATTTATCTGAATTTCATAAAATACAACAGATAAATCCATTTGTTGAAGTAAAAGAAGAAAAAGAAGAAGAGGAATTACAAAAGAATCCTATTGAAGAAAAAGGAGAAAAACAAGAGACTACCGAAAATACGGATGAAGAAAAAAAAGAGTATAAATTTTCTTTTCAACCGGAAAAAACATTTAGAAGACGAGCACGCAAAGAACTTAGCAGCGAGGAAAAAAAACAATATGCAGATGGAATTGGAATACTTCTAAAAGAGAAGAGAATTTTGCTTAAAGAGAAGCCAGTAATTAAGAGGAAATACATCCCTAAAAGCGAAGCGGATAGAATTATTGGCAATGCTAAGATATTAGAATATTTTCTCTATTTAGAGAATATAGGCTTGTTAAAAAGGCAATATGAAAAGGGAAGATATATATATTACAAAAACTTAAAAGGAGAACTAATAGCGGTAAGTGAGAGAGGCTATCGTAATTATACGAGAAAGACAGGTGGACAGATAATGAACGCTATTCGAGAGATGCAACAGGTTTCTTGGAGTGAAGCCCTTGCGAAATTAATAGAACTTAATCATGAGCAAGTAATAGTCCCAGAGGCTAAGATAAAAAAAGAAGAAGCCAAGAGAGAGGAATTACAAAAGAATTCTATTGAACCACCTATTGAAGAAAAAGAAGACATAGTGGAAACTCCAGAGGAGATAATTAGAAAAATGAAAAGGAGACGATAAATAGAAGTTATAAAAACATTTTTTCGTTAATATAGAACTATATTAATCAGAAGTTTTTATTTGTCTACATTTTTTCATAAAACCAATTATACAAATGTAATAAAATTATATTGTTGTAGGATAAATTAATGTTTTTCTTGTAATATCAACTTGTATCCAATTGTAAGATTTATAACCTTGAAAAGGTATAGTTTCTGAGAAAATTTCTCAAAAATTAGAATCTATAATTATACCCAACAGTACAGGTTATTTCATTCATTTTGGGATGAGGAATATTTTGATTAGTGAGTCTAAACATATTGATAATGTTTAAATCAAAATTATGCTTTTTCCAAGGGGAATAACTTGCTCCTGCTCTAAAATTAAATACACTTGTCCTAATTCCCCTACCACTTGATATGTTATATGAGGCTCCAGAGGAAAGCTGCATTTTATCTTTTAGTATTCCTTTATTAAAACTTATGCTTGGTCCAATTATATTGGTGTATTGAGAAGCAGCATAAGTATTGGTGTAATTAATAGAAGCCGCAATATTCATTTTTCTTACAGGAAAAGAAATGTTATAGTTAATATTAGCATTATGAAATCTAGAAATTCCCCCTCTCCTTACGATTCCATTTTCTTTGTTAACCATATCATTAAGTGAATAGTTAATATTTATATTTTGTGCTTTTTCTTTTGTTGCTGAAAGGGCATAATTTATATTAATATTCACATTCTGCGAGATTTGTCTATATTGAATGGAATCTCTTGGTTGTTGTATCTGAAGAGGATTATTGTTAATATTATTAAATTGATTAAGCTGATTATTTGTAAACATCGTAAAATTCGAATAAGAAGCAGTAATCATCAATTTATCAAATGCTTGAAAATTAGCATTTACAGTTCCTACCCATCTGCTGGTTTGTTTGCCTTTTTGATTTTGTAAATTATCCCGCTGTCTTCCAATATTAGTTTGTAAGGAAAGTTTGTCTTTTAAAAGATTAAAGGCAGTATTTAAGGTAATGTTTTCGAAATCATTATTAAAATAATATGCGCCTAGTGTTTTATATTCAGGGTCTACTCGTTCATATCGGATACCAAGCATTCCTTTTTTCAAAGTAAAATTCGTTCCAAAATTATAAGCAAAATTATTTGTTGTAGTTGCATTAGATTTAATAAAACTTGCTGCAATTCCTTTATGGGAAGCTCCTTTTGGATATCTTAAATTTTCTGTGAGTGCAGAGTTCGCAACTTCAGCAAAAATCTCTAAGTTATTATATACTTTCACGCTTCCTTGTAATGAAAACACCATGTTTTCTTGTGGTAGAACTCCTTTACTTTCAGTATTATTCTTTAACGAACCCACATCATCTTTTGCATAAAAACCTATGAATCCTAGCTTATATCGTTCTTTTTCCCATTCTATTTTTGTACCATACCCCATTCTTTTATAAGAAGGAATCGTAGCAGGATTGTCATCATCTTCTATGGCTTTGTTTAGCTTTCCAGTCATTAGTGAAACTTTTAGAGGAAATTCAGGAGTGAGTTCTACTCCACCACCTGTAAATAAAAGTCCATTATAGGTATATGGTGAAAAAGACATCCCTGCATCTCCTAAATATACTTTTATCCATTTGTATTTTGGAGTGATACTAAAGCGATTAAATTTAAAGGGAACTTGATAATTTAACTGGCTTCCCTGATTTGTAAAACTATATGAAATAGGCATAGACCAGTTGTAAATACCTAAATTAAGATTTCCATTTAGGAAAAAAGTAAAATGCTCCCTAGAATCATTAGCATTAGAACCATAAAAAACAGTGTTAGCAGAGACACCACCAGAAATCTTAAAAGGATTTCTTTTTAAAGTTTCTATGGTTCTTTTTCCGATATTTTCTAAATCAATCTCCTCTTGAGCATAAAAAAACTGCCCCAGCATTAAAAAAAATCCTAAAAGAAATCGCCTAAGATTATTCATATATTTTTGTTTTTCTTATGTTAAGGTTTTTTTTGAACTTTAATATCTGTAAGAATATAAGATTCTTTGCCTTGAGAAACAAATTGTTTAATTTTAATAGCTCCTTTTCTGCCATCTTGGGTCTGGAACAAAATGATTCTTGGTGTGTCTTGTCTTGTAAAAGGAGTTTTGCCTCTATTTGATTCTACAATATTTAAACTATTAAAAGCATTTCCATGCTCAATAGCATCAAAACTACTTGAGTTAAGCTGTACTCCAACTAATTCTTGTGAGTTAATTATTTTAGTAGAAATTGCGTTAGGAATAGGCAAAAATGCAGTATTTTGAACTTCATTAGGAGAAATAATTTGATTATAAGTAAAACGGTTATCCAAGCCAAAAAATGCAAAATCAATTTTTTCCCCATTACTAGCTGTTACTTCGTTTTTGGTAAGAACTTTACCTAGCTGAGAGGAGAAAAAAGAACCTATTGATGAGTGCGCCGTACTAATTCCAAGTTTGATATTTTTGAAATTCAATAAATTCTTATTTGCAAATACTTTAATTTGTTTTTGAATTATTTTTGTTCCTTTATCATTAGTTGCTTTTAAAGATATGGTATAGTCTCCAGCTATAGGAAACACAAAACTAGGGTTGGTTTCTGTACTTTGTAAAGAAGCAGTACCAGAAACATTCCATACATAGGAAACAGCATTTATTGATTTGTTTTGAAAATTCACAGTTACAGGAGCTTGATAATCACTATTTACAAAATCTACTAACCAATCAAAATCTACTATCATAGCTGGTTTTACATTTACTTCCTTTTCTATAGAATGAGATTCTCTACTATTGGATACAGTAAGTTTTATTTTATGATTTCCATCTGTAGTAAAAATAACCGTAGGGTTCTGTTCTGTAGAAGTCGCAGGAGAGCCATTTTCAAATGTCCATATATAAGAAGATGCACCTATAGATTTATTATTCATTTTTAATTTTACAGGAGCAATATCGCTTCCTTCTCTTTGCCAGTCAAAATCAACTCTTATGGCTGGATCCACACGGATTTCTATTTCTTTGGAATCAGTATTTCTGTCTCTATTAGAGGCATTGAGTTTAATTTTATAAATTCCGCTCTCAGAGTAAGTAATAGGTTTAGGGTTTATCTCCGTGGAGGAAGTTCTATTTGCACCTTTGAAAGACCATTCATAAGTATCTGCTCCTGAAGATTTATTGATGATTTTGACCACCACAGGAGCAGAGTAATCATTATTTACCACTACAATCTTAAAATCTGCCTTTACAGGAATATCTTCTTCCCGTGCACAGGCGGTAAAAATAATTGAAATAATAAACAGTCCTATATCTAAAATAGAAAATCTAAAACTTTTCATATTGATATATCATTTATTTGAAATTAA
>QWCF01000168.1_pt1 | contig 29499 bp, 31 predicted proteins | sample 1972521 | NCBI WGS metagenome assembly QWCF01 (sample SAMN09866715, study PRJNA288562) | Human oral metagenome isolate term4_saliva, whole genome shotgun sequencing...
AAATACATATCTAATATATAGGATTTTTTTTATTTTCTTTTTGTTTTTTTTTTTCGACTCTATTGACAACCTAAAAATATGTGGTATAATTAAATCATAAAAACATAGCCGAAATCGAAATGGAATGATTTTGAGCAGTCAAAAAAAATGGGTGCAAAAAAATAAATCAAAAGTGTTGACATATAGATTTCGATATGCTATAATTTAATCAACATAGAAACATACAACAAAGAAAGGACGAACAACGTCATGGAAAAACAACAACAAATTACAACATTAGCACAAAACATCATTGATAATAATGATGATAAACTCGCAACCTCTTTTGGGTTCCACTCGATGGTACTGGACGCCAGATTCAATCGTGAAACATTCAAAGCTCTCGCATCTGGTGAATTAACCAATGAAATGAATGCAGCAGAACTGGATGAATTAATTGACGAAATTCAAGCAGTAGTAAGAAAACTGGACGCAGCTAGTTTCTTGAGACCGAATAAGAAAAAATGGATATCATGCATTCGTGAATACTGCGACTTTGATATGGAAGAATCCCGCGATTTGGATTTGAAAGTAGCGAGTGGTCAAATATTGAGCGAGGAAGAAAAAGCTATTCTTGGTAAATTCACAACCAAGAAGGCTTATGTAGAAACATTCGAAAAAATGCTCGATATTTTGGACCATGAGTCAAATCTTGAAGCATTAAAAATAAAATACAATCAGTATGATGACGAAGAAAAAAAATCGCCTGTTGGTGAAGCGTTAGCCGAATCAATCAAGAAAAGTGAATCAGATTTACCAACTGCTAGTAAAACAGCAGGTAAAACAGTAAAATTCCTGGTTGAATTTGTGACAAATGTAACAGAGGAACAATTTACCGTTAGTAAATTCAATAATAAGGTAGTTTTCTCAGTACACTTGAGAAATCCTGATGGTAGTCCTTATACAATAAACTCGACGTCTGCGTTGGCATTTACTGAACAATTCACAAGCCTGCTTCCGCAAAACTTGAAGACACCAATCTCTCATATGACTCAAACATTGGTTGAGTTATACGATATCGGTAATCGTGGTGATTATCTAACACCATTCGATAATACAGATAAAAATGAATATGTGGAACGATTCGCTGAACACATTGATTCACAAATTGGCAACGGTGGTTTTGCAGCCTACATGTTGTATCCATTATTATACAACGACCCAGAAGTTCGTAAAAACCTCGGTATTAAACGACATATCTTAACAGGTACAATGGCATCAACAGGTAAATCCATCCTTGGTAAATTCTTAAAATTGTTCTATAAGGATTTACCATTTGATATCAGCACACGTCAAGAAACAACGGGTAAAGGATACACCGGTGGAAAAAACCGATGGAATGAACAAATCATTGGTAAATCAATCGTATATATTGACGATGATATTGCCGATAAAGTAGATGGTGTTGACCGCGCTGATTTTTATAAAAACTTGTGGGGTGAGAATGGTTTAACAGTTGGTGCATCTGGTAAAGAGACGAATGCAACATTCACCGGTTACTGTTATTCGAATGCAAACAGATTCGATGCCTCATTATCAACTCAAGAGCAAGTGTCAAAACGTGTTTATATCTTCATGTTGAACAAACTGTTCAAAGACTCATTTGCGCCAACAGAATCAAGCGTCTTTTACAATATGGGCACTCCAAGTTCTTCAATCACAAGGGATTCAGTAATCAATTATTTGAATGAACATATTGATGACGCGATAAACTGGTTGGTGAATTACACACAACCTGAGGATGTAACCAATGCTGGCATCGGTGAAGGAACAAGCGAGTATGATTTGATTGTACTTATTTTGAACCTAATTGCCAAAGTCACTGCAGATAATAAAGAAGGTGTGACACCGTGGGTGCCGTTAAATCACATTAAAGCCGTGTTTGGGGCGTATGTGGATAATACAAAAATCACTGGTAAATCGATTGCAGAGCTTGGAAATGGAAAGTATTTCAAATCTGGAACTTCACTTATCGCTCAAAAACGAGTAACGGTTGGGGACGCAACAGAAACGCAGTACCTGGTTGGAAAACATCCAGGCGCTAGCACGGTTTACTGCGTCACGTTACAACCAGACATAACACTGGACGATTTCGACAATCTTACCGATAAAGACCGACAAGAATTAACGCAATTATTTGATGAAGCCAACAACGAGGCTGCACAAAATGAAGCAGCTGGTGGTGCAGGTTCTCAATCAATGCTTACTCCTGACAAAATTCAGGCAATCTTATCAGTAAACGTCGCAACGGATAAAGATGCTGCGCGTGAAATTATCAAATCTGTTATATCTGCTGTTTCGGCAGACGATGAAATGATGAATGAATTGAAATCATTAATCAATAGCAACACAACAAAATAAAGAGGTACAACGTCATGAAAAAATCAGAAACAATTGCATTACATAATGGGATATTCAATCTCAAATCATTCCCAAATCATGAAGCGTATGCAGAAGATTCAATCTTCACACTCCAACCCTTGGATAACCTTTATGCAAAGGTCAGAGTCTCTAGCGCCATACACTGTGATTCATTTGAATCATTTACAAAAAAAATGAGAACTGGCGTACGCAATGAGTCACGGTTGATATCAGCCTTACTGCTTGATGGTAAACCAATTGCTCTAGCAACGGACGAAGAATTGGCACGCGTCAAATCAAAAGACCAAATGATTTATCCGTTAAATATGTGGAACCTTGCCAATTACCGCGAAGATGGCACAACAGCTGGAACCAATATCATTAACACTGGGGCCGTATTAATAGACATAGATGACACAGATAAATCTGTTGATTACATTATTCAGGTATTGAATCTGTTAAAAACCGATTGGATGTTGATATCATCATTGCGTCATAAGGAAAACCGAACTAAAGTGCATATCATCTTGCCAGTATCCAAACCAATCACCGAGGCCGTTGTTTATAAACGAACCTGGTGGAAATTAAACGAATACTTCAAGCACTTTGGTATTAATATAGACACGCAGGTATCTGATTGGACACGACGAATGTACTTGGCAAGCTCTGATTTATGTCGAAGAAATGTATCGACCGGACATGGATTGGTTCCAGTTCTTGAAAAGACGCAAAAGGAAATTGAACGCGACAGACGAATGGAAGAAGCTGCGAAGAACGCTGGTAAGTTGAAACTTGTAAAGCTCGATTTGGAGACAGCTGCCATTAAGGTGGCAACCGCCAAGGATGGAGAGCGAAACGGTACATTGAACACAGTTCTATGGTATCTAAAACAACGTGGAGCAACATTGGAAGAGTTAAGAGCTGTGGCAAGCGTCTCAAATGTGGAAACACGTCAGGAACTAATCTCAACGTTTCGTTCGGCAACTGGATTCGAATTATAGTCGTAGTTAAGCTGTACAGCATAGGAAGGATATACAATATGAAAAAAACAACATTGCAATTACATGACGACATCACAAAACAATTATTAACACTCATGGCAGCTTCTGTCGGGTGTATGAACTCTGTTAGAAACGCAGTAGCTAAATCAAAAAATAGCTCAGGTCGTTCTGTTATCACCATTGACGGTGAGACCGATAACAAAATCTCAGTCACTGGATTTATCAATGATGATAGCCGAAACTCTACACAGTTCGGGGCAATGGTACGACAATACGACATATCATATCTTGATAAACATGATTTAGCTGACAAACATGATTTAGTTCTTTATTATCTGCTATCGGTTGTGTTTGAATGTTTCGCAGACTCAGATGATAAAGTAGAATTGGTAATCGGTGGGAATAAAACATCCTGTGAATTTATTCATAATATAACCTCAATTTTGAATATTCATACACATTGTCTGTATAAATATGAATGTTTATGCAGTAAATGTGATGACGTAAGTCACGAGGTATAGCTTATGAATGAAATAGGGAGAGTATTAGAGAGTGGTATAACTGACGATGGTAAGTCGATGTTTATGATGAGAGCTGCGTATCTTGAGCGTGTGAAAGCGCCATTCACCTGGATGCATTTATACAGAAAACATCATACAGACATATTGGTTGAGAAGGATTCCAATGATGAACTGATAATGAACGAAGAACTGGCAATGCTCTTTAAAGACGGCTGTGCTGATGACTCGATATCAATACAGGTTGATGGTGTTACATACATCGTATCCTTTAAACAGCTACAGCGCTGGGGAATGAAACGGTGTCGTGAGTTGAATAAACATTCTCATCGATATAACTATAATCATCACACGTCAGCTGAAGAGCTGCTAGCGCAATGGATTCATGAACATCTAAAATAAATAATGAAAAAAGTGGTGAATTGCTTGACGCGTCGCCACTTTTATGATATAATATATCTATAGAATACCACAAAACATACAGAAAACCCCCCGGGCTGAGCCCTTTATTTGGGAGGGGAAAATTCGGTGGGTGGGGGTCGGAACGAACCTCCCGAGGATTTTACCAAAATAGTTTTGTGAAAAAGGATACAATATGAATAAATATGCACTGAAACCGTATAAATATGCAGTAAACCTGAAGCGAAAATCGGGTAACAAGAGCTTGAGACAGGGTAATGAAATGATTAGTGAGAACGATAACATGTATCATCGCGTTAAAGCGGACATTGTTCAACATCTGAGACACACGGCGCATAAAAATGCAGAATCTCTGGATAATCCGTTCTGTGAAGAGCGCCCTTGCACTGTTAATATCGTAATTCACCCGCCGACGGCACGAAAGATGGACCCGCCGAATTGGAATCCAACTGTTAAGCCCATTATCGATGGTCTGGTCGACGCCGGGGTGTTGGTTGACGATAATTATAACGTCATCAAGAGATATTCATTTGAAATGGGTGAGTTATCACAAGAAAAAGGTGTATATCGAATCGAAATCACTATTGACGATTACAAATGAGAGGAATGTGTATACATATGGCAAACACGAAATATCATAAAATCTGTTTACCGAATCTCGAAACAATTACAGAGCATCGAGCAGCTGGAGCCAGCTTCGATGATATCGCAGAGTTTCTGGGAGTTCGTAAACAGACAATCTTGAATTGGAAGAAGCAACATCCGGAGTTTGCTGAAGCCATTGAAGAAGGCAACAAACAGATGGGTGAAAACATTGAATGGACAGCTGCTCATTCATTGGTTGATAAACTCAAAGACCGAATGGTCTTAACTGAGCAGATTATCGAAGACGGGGTAATCATCAAGGAAAAACGACAGTTGCTCAAGGCTGACACAACGGCAATCATTTTCGCGCTCAAAGCTCAGAACCCTAAAATTTGGGACCCACTTGGTGTAGCTCGTGTCAAAGAACTTGAGAAGAATGAAGATGTAAACAAACAAATTTTGGACACACTCCAAAGTTACTCACCGCAGAATTTTGCTGATGGCAAAATTACGAAAATTGGATAAAACATCGTATGATGGAGGATTAACAAATGGCAAATTATTATGATTTCAAATCACGCGTTTTGAATAACGGATATGACTTAGATGGGTATTACGGATATCAGTGTTGGGACGGCGCCATGCTCTGGGTAAAAGAGCTAACTGGTAAGGTTTACAACTGTACATTAACAGGATACGCGGTAGATATTTGGACCAACCGATACAACAGCGGAATCTTGGACGATTTCGATGAAGTGTACGATTTGCAACCTGGAGACGTTGTGGTATTCCCTGAAACTTCATGGACTCCATACACTCACATTGCGATTTTCGATAGCGATGCCGGCAACGGCGGTGGATACTTCCTCGGTCAGAATCAATCTGGTATCACTGGAGAAGAGGGTGGGAAAGCATTTGATTTGATGTGGTTCCCATATGAAGCAACGTGTGACACGGCTTTCCGCTATAAAGGTTCAAGTGTTAGCACTAGCACTAGTGATTCTGGTTCTTCTGCTGATTATGAAGAAACAACTTCATCAAGCTCAGCTTCTGAATGGGTTCGCGAAGACGGAGTCTTCACAAGTAAATACGTAATTAACGCGCGAAGTGATGCATCAACAGACGCTGATATCGTCTATACGTTCCCAGCTGGGTCTGAGATTCAATATGATTACTACGCCTTCAAGAATGGTTACGTTTGGATTTCACAACCACGTGAGGACGGTGGTTGGTGGTATCTAGCAACCGGGGAGGCTGAGAACGGTCGACGAACTGAACCGGCCTGGGGCACGTTTGAATAAATATAAATAAAACTGGCCGCAATAAAATTTTGTGGCCTTTTTTTGGTGACGAACTTACCGTTCCTATAATATATATGTAACGTAGAAAGGTATTTTTATATGAAGTATCTGAATGAATTACTCGAGTATGATGAAGAGCATGATGTGAAACATTGTGAAGCCATTGAACGCGCTTTTTTGAAACATAAACGCATTCATGAACGTGCAATGAATGGCGATTACATCTATAAACCTGAGGTCGTGGAATCGGCTATCCATTTTGTCGAAAAAGAGTTTTACAAGACGACCGGTGAACTGGATTTGATTCAATTGCAACCTGCCCAAAAATGGTGGTTCGAATTATGGTTCGGATACTACACGAACGAAGGTCATATTTTAATTAATGAAACCTTTTTGAACATCATCCGCGGTGCTGGGAAATCAACCATCCTTGCCGCTGTTGAAGCCTACTGGATGCTCTTTGGTGGTAATTACGGAGGAGAGTCCTGGGTCATTGCCTATGACAACAACCAGGCAGACCACGTGTTTTCACAGGTTCGTAATCAAATCACAACTGGTGATGGATTACTAAAGAAACTGGGTGATGCTGGACAATTACGAACGACGAAGACTGGTATTTTGTTTGAACCATTAAAGAATGAGTTTCGCAAGGCAACGCACGATGTATCCCGTCTGCAAGGTAATAACACTTCACTAAACGCGTTTGATGAGGTTCACACGTACAAAGAGGATGTGATTTCCGCAGTAAATAAGGGTAGTCGTCAGAAACAAAAATCATGGCGTTCAATTTATATCACCTCGGGCGGTATAACGCGCGGATATTTATATGATGATTTGATTAAACGATTCAAATCTGATGAAGAGTTTGAGAATGATAGGTCAATTGGGTTAATCTATCAGCTAGACTCAGCCAAAGAAGTACGTGATGAGTCAAACTGGACGAAAGCGGCACCGATGATGCCTGGAGGGCTTCCAAAATTAGAAGCTGTACGTGAAGAATATAACATTGCATCACGTGATAACGCACTCCAATTGCAATTTTTAGCCTATAATATGGGTGTAGCTGTTAAAGATAGTACCAAATATATCACGCCAGAAGAGTATGAGATGACTGACTATGATTTTGATGACGTGTGGTTTGGCTCTGACGTAGTCGTTGGAATAGACTTATCATTGGTGGGTGACTTAACGGCATTAACATTCATCACGGAGAAAAATGGAACAGTCTATGCCCACTGTGAAGCGCTCGGGTCTAGAAACACGCTCAGTCAATTGCCAGAGGTGATAGCGAAACAACTTGAAGTGATGCCAAACTTAACACTAACTGATGGAGCCTACATTTTGGCATCTGACGTGTTCGAAGTCCTTAAGGATTTCGTAGACCGAACGAATTGCAATCCAACGTTTATTGGTTATGACCCATCACGTTATGAAATCTTAAAAGGGCTTATTGATGATTATTTCTTTGACGTCGACAACGAACGTCAAATGAGAATTAAGCAAGGTTTTGCTATGTCTGATTATATCAAGTTGATGAAAGAGAAATTGAAAGATAAATCCCTAGTTCATAATAGTCCGATATTACAATGGAGCCTTAAAAATTTTGGTGTTCGTGTTGGTACATCAGGTGATTTGATGGCCATGAAAATGAACGATTCTGAAAAGATAGACCCGGTCGTGGCGCTAGTTATGGCACTTCAAACCGCGGTTATCAAAGGATTTTAAAAACGTCATAAAATATGGCGTTTTTAGTTGCGGATATTTCAAATGTATGATATAATAAAAGTATTGAATAATAATAACAAAGGAATGAATAATTATGATTGAATCTGCATTACATCAATTATCACAATTGTCACCAGAGCAAATGTCGGTGTCTATGTTAGCACTTGCGGTCTTCGATTTGTGGACCGGTGTGAGTTTGTCGATTAAGATGAAAACAACATTGTCAAAATCATTGATTAAAGGTTTCATGTTGAATTTGGTAATTGTAATCTCACCGCTGGTACTCAACATCTTGGCTCATCTTCAATTTATTGCCAGTGAAAAACCTGACTTCACATACATTAATATTATCAGTCTATTGATTACCGTGGCATACGTCGCAGCTTCTGGAGCATCTGCAATTGCGAATTATTCAGCAGCCTATCCACAGTCTAAAAACTTCTTAACGCAAATTGCGTATAAATATTTACCAAATGAAGTGCAAACGAAACAGGCGAAACATGGCATGTTGCCGGCTGAAGAAATTGTGAAAGATATTGTAAAAGGTGTTGATTCAATTGAAACACCGGAAAAGCCAGAAATTACAAAAGGTGCCGCTTCAAATGTAGCACCACAAGTACCAGAAGGTGAAAAAAATGACGAGTTATCTCCTCGAGGATGATGAAGAGGTAAAACCGCAAGGAATGAGAGGAACGGGTTTCTATTCCAATAAGAAATGGATTGAAATCCGTGACTACGTCAAACGACGTGACAAAATGACCTGTCAGATTTGTGGAGAACCAATCACTGGACGTTATATTGTCGACCATATAAAAGAGGTCAATGAAACAAACGTTCATGATTGGGATATTGCATATAATCCTGAAAATCTTCAATTATTGTGTCAATCATGTCACAATGGAAAAACCTTTTCCAATATTGGGAAAGATAACACAACCTTTTGGTAGAAAGGAGAAAATACATGGGTATTTTACAATCTGTCGTTAAAATGTTCCAAGGTGATGTTGACGTTAAAACGCAGCAAGTCACCTGGAATGATACAACGGCTGAGTATACCAGCGCTTTTATGGCCTCGGTTGTACTGTTTATCGCTCGTGAATTCTCAAAACTGACGATTAATCACAGAATTTACAGAAAACAAACAGATGGGTCTTATCTGACATCAGATAAACTTGGCTCTGCTGAGTTTGAAGTGTTAAACTATTCACCAAATGGAATGAAAACCAATGCACAATGGAAACGTGAAATCATCAGACGTTTAATGGCTGGTGGTAATGTTTATCTAAAACCAATTCGCAGAAACGGTGTGTTGGTATCATTGGAATTCACTGACATTGCAACGTATGAAAAGAAATCAGATGATATTTTGGTTATTACAAGCCCAATCTATTCGAGTAAGAACGCGTCATTATATGACAGAATTTTGAACAATATCGCAGTGCAATTGGATTCCAATAAATTGCGCGGATTCTTGAAAATCAATGCTGCTATTTCATCAAATAACACAAACTTTAAAGACACTGCATTGAATCAATTGAAGGCGATGCAAGAGGTAGCGAGCTATAATGGATTGGGTGTCCTCGATGGTAAATCTGAATTAGTTGAATTGAAGAATGATTATTCAACGATTCCACCTGAGACGGTTGCCATCATTAAACGTGAAATCTTGAACGGTTTCGGATTCTCAGAGAGTCTCTTGACTGGTGAGTACACCGAAGATGATTATCGCCATTTCTTTGACAATGTGCTTGCGCCTATCGTGAATGAATTCCAAACTGAGTTGACGTACAAGTTATTGACAACTTATGCCCGAATTAACACAGGCGATAAACAATCATTTGAACGTATCGCAGTATCTGTCGACGCCTTCCGTTTTGCTGGTGTTAGTCAGTTGATTAAGTTGGCAGCTGCCAACACAAACGGTGCATATCTGACGGTTAATGAGGTTCGTAAATTAATGGGATTTGACCCGGTAGAAGGTGGAGATGTCTTCAGAACAAATCTGAACTCAACCGAGATATCATATGACAGTAATGACGGAGGTGATGAATAATGCCACGAGAAGTTCCAGATGTAGCCATGTTGGAAGGTAAACCAACGATAAAACAATGGGTTACCACAAGCATGAAAAATGGTATTCGATTGAATAGTCAAAAATTAATCGATTTTGCTGAGCAAATCGATAAAAAAATAGATGACAATAAGGAATCGACGAATTACTCAATAACAAACATCAATAATCGTATAAGTGGTTTTGATACAAAATTCGAAGATGTGAAAACACAAATCGGAGGTATTTATTCTCAATTACCAACCAGTGGTTTAACAAAAATGTTTGGTGATAGAAAATTACCTTATTCGTGTGAACAATCCATAACGTTACCTGGTGGTTTGCTGCATTTCAATATTTTGACAAAAGATATGCCATTTTTTGGTGATTTTATTCCAAGGGATAATGATTTTGAAATGGTAATTAATAAGAAGCCACGAAAATCAAAAACAACATACAATAATACAAAACAATCATTTGGTGACGATACAATGCCCGTTTTTGCTGGTTATCAAAGGTGTTCAGATGGTGGGTATAATATATTCTATATACTCGGCCCTGAGAAAACGTACACTATTAAAATGGCAACTTTGAAAAAAAGACAACGATATTCCGGTTACGGTGAAGCTGTCGATGACCCTTCAAAAATTGAAGGTATAAAATTACCTAGTGATTCGGCACCGTCTGTTTTTAACGTTATTGGTACGCCAATTGATGAAGTTACGTTGTCTCCTATTTCAGCATATTCTAGTTACTTACCTGGTTATTTGAGTGGTGCAAATATAAAAACAACGTTGTATTCTACATTGATTAACGAGCCGGGTTCTGATGGATACTATTATGACGGTCAAAAAATGTTAGAAACATTCATGGATGTTTCAATATATGGTAGCGCTATGTACAAAGAAAATCAGTACAAGTTACGTAGGTATTATATGAAAATTAATCATATGTATTTGCGTGTAACAGAGGTTAATGATGATAACGCAAAAATAACAACGACATACCATATCAGGTATGATTACTAATATAATGAACGAAATCAAACAAAAACTAGGGTTAAAATACTTCGGTACATCCGATTATGAATCCGCATTATCTGTACTCGCTGCTTCATCCATACCGGTTCGCCGGTTCTGGATTGAACTAGAAATTTATAACAAGGAGAACAAATCATGACTCTCAAAACTGAGCAATTCAAATCAAATCAAAAACCACGCTGGACTAACGGTAAACCGGCTAATGGTGACAACTTCGCGCAATTCATTGATGCTATCGCGCAGTTGGTTGAAGATACCGGAGTAGAAGCACTGAACGGTGCCAAAGCGGTTATTCCAAACGACGCAAAAATTAAAGAGCTTGCTAAAGCGGTACTCAATACCGAGGCTGACTTTAATGGAACCGCTTTAGCTCGTAAAATCACAGAATCCGCTGGTCGTCCGTTTAACTATGATACTGAAGCTAAAACAAAAGTGGCAAGTGATATCACTGAACGACTAAAAACCACAGCTACTTATTTCTACACTTGGAAAAACAACCAATTAACTGTCACTCAAAATGGGGCGGGTGCAGCTGTCACTCTAACAGCTGGTGCAAACTTCATGACTGACACTGGTACTGCTAAATATTCAGCAACACCAATCACGGAAGATAAGACAGTGTTTGAGCTTACTAGACCAGATGGCGGACGTTTGGTGTACAACGTATCAAGTAAAACTGTAACTGTAGCAGCTAACCTAATTGGATAATGTACGTAGTGTACATGTATACGGAGGATTAACAGATGAATATTAATAGTATTCTAGTCGATTCGAATAACAACAAAATCGAAACAAACACGTTAATCCACAACGCAAAGAATGATAAAAAAGATGGAATCGATGTGGTCTATGCCCACATCGCTGTGGTCAACGATAATGGGTTCTCTCTCAGAGAGAACTCCATTACAACCACTCGTGATAGATATCCATTATTGTTTGAACATTCTGATTTACGCGTTGAGGACGTTGTTGGTTATATCGAAACGGATGCAAAACCAAATGAAAAGGGTGAATTCATTGGAACCATGTATTTCTACAATACAGAACAAGGCCAGCACGCGAAACAATTATGGCTTGATGAAGTTATCAATGAGCTGAGCGTGTCGTATTATCTGGATGAATTCGACGTTGTAGACGACGGAACTGGAAACGTATTCTTGGATGTCAAAAACTGTATCTTAAAAGAGGTTTCAATCGTGTCAGTTGGCGCCGATAGAGCAACTGGTGAAGCCGTATCAGACGTGACTACCGAAGATGATAAAACTGAAATTGCAGAAGTTGCAACCAACGCGCTTGAAGAAAGCGCCTTGGATAATGTTCAGGAATTGTCAGAAAATTCAGACAATTTACCCGAATCTGAAGAAACAGTTGAAACTGAAGACGTTGAGCCAGAAGGTGAAACATCAGAAGAAAAATCTGAAGAAGCCGACACGACCGAGACAGAAGAAGACGTTGAAAAATCCGAAGTAAATTCAGAAAATTATACTGAAATTGTAGAAAATTCTGAAAATATTGAAGATTTGAAAAAAAATATTCTCAAAGATGTCGCAATTTTGTTGACATTATAAAATCTTTGTGATATAATATATTTATGAATATAAATGAAGAAAGGTTCATATCATCATGAAATTAATCGACCAAATCGAATCAATTGATAATCAGCTTAAAGACTTAGGTGATAAAATCAGCAATGCTGAGGATAAAGAAACCATTGAATCTTTGATGGCTGAAGTCAAAGAATTGAAAAACGCAAAAGCTCAACTTATTATCCAGACGGAGGAAGAAACAGTGGAAAAACAAGTATCAAAAAATTATCTTGAAACAGAACAAGCGTTGCATGATTTTGTAGAAATCCAAGTGAACTCACGTGGTGAATCAGAAATCAAGAACGCGTGGGAAGCTAAATTGGTAGAAAACGGTGTGACAATCACTGATAAAGATAACTACCTTCCTAAGAAATTGGAATTGGATATCCAAACTGTACTCACACGCAGTAACCCAGTATACCCAATCTTCAAACACACTAACGTTGGTGCAATCCTTGTAGCTCGTGATTTCACATCTGATGACGAAGCGAAGGTTCACGTGCCAGGTACTACTAAATCACGCCAAACAGCGACTCTTAAAGTTTCAGGTTTGAAACCTCGTATGGTCTACAAAGCTACATCAATTAACGAAATTGACAAACGTACAATTGACAATTTTTCTGAATTGTATCAACTGTTGGTATCTGAATTGGCACAACGTGTAATTGATAAAATCGTAGACCTTGCATTGGTTGAAGGTTCTGCCACTGACGGTGAAACTGGTGACGCTCAAAATGAAAATGGTTTCATCTCAGTTATGAATGAAACAAACGTTAACAAAGTCAAGAAGATTAACGGTAAAGCTGACCTTGTAGCAGCAGTTGAACAAGCGGTTGACGGAATTGACGCGCCAGGTAAAAAATATCTTGTGGTAACAAAAGCGCAAAAACGTGACATTCTTGACGCATTGCGTAAGAAATTCCCACAATCAACATTCTTGAATAACAACCGCGATATCGCAAATGTGTTCGGTGTAGATGAATTGGTGATTTACCAAGGTACAAAAGCGCTTATGCCAATCGTAATTGCACAAGACGCTTACCATGTTGATATGCAACCACTTAATCGTATCGAACAATTCCGTTTGGATACCAATGAAAATGATATCTTGGTTGAAACTCCAGCAACTGGACGCCCAGTAGCATTCGGCGGTGCTGTGGTTATCGACACAACAAAATAAAATAAGAGGTGACAGATATGGCAGTGACGAACAATGATTTCATAGATGATGTCAAATCATTCCTGAGAATGAACACGAGCGTCACAGCATATGATGAGGAAATAAACGGGTTGATTGATTCGGCTATTTCCTCCTTGGTTGTCGCCGGTGTAAATGTAGTGAAGAAAACACCACTGATTGCAGAATATGTGAAGACTTACGTTAGACGCCGTATGTTGCAAGATACATCGACAGCTTTTCAAAACTCGGAAGAGTCACGTGAAATGCACATCATCCAACAGCTGACCTATGGAAGTGGTGGTGATTCGAATGTTTAATGAAGCGAATTTAATATTTGTGACGCAAGAAAAAAACCGCAATGGTGAAATTATTGAAAACAAAACGAGTGAGTTATTTCCAATTGAACTTCAAAAGATTAACCGCGATATTCGTGACAAATACAACGAGCGAGGTATTGGACATTTTGTAAGATTCAAAGTGAATCTATTTGGTTACGACTTTGACACCACTAATATTCCGTATTTTGAATATAAGAACCGCAGATATAGTGTTACAGATTTTGTAGCTGATAAAACTGGCACATCATACTATATCGAAGGTACGACCACAGCTAAGATAGGCGGGTGACGATTGATGCAGTATAAAACATATCGTCAGTTCTATGATGAACTGACTGAAGCTCTACCTGGCTGGGAGATAATCTTGGGTACCACGAAGGATGGTATTTCTGGTGATACCTGTTTCTTGAATCAAAGAGGCGGAAGTACCGTATATTCAGACGGTGTACCATTCGTTCAGTCTGTCGTTTATGATGTAATATTACTTCAAGAACGTGCAGCATTCACCAATGTCCGGTTGTTTGAACTCGTCGACGATGGTATTAATTTCACAGCGTATGATGAAAACAGCGGAATGAACGTATTCCTTGGACAAGTGACTTTATTTGGACCAGGAGGTTTACCAGATGAGTGATGAACTGGATTTACCAGCACTTCGCAAAGAAGTTCTGCAGATAGCAGATGACAAGATGCACCAAGTAGCTAAGATGGTGACCAATGATTTGAGACTCTACGCGTTACAGCATCAACGAACTGGTGACATGTTGAGAAACATACGATTATTGAATGAATCCAGCAATGGTGCACCAAAATACGTCATCGACGGTGGTAAACGTGCAGATTATGCAAATAAAGGATATCACCCAATAACCTTCTTCATATATGAACCCGCAAAACGCACGCTCACTGATGTGTTAAGACGTGCTAGAAACGAATTCAAAGATTAAGAGAGGAATTCTTAAAATGGCATTTAAATATAATGAACGTACCATGTTTCATGGTAACCAACGACTTTTAATCGCAAAATTAGACAGCGCGACAGCTTACTCAGACGTTGTGTTTGGTACTGGATTGGTATCCGTATCCAACATGAAGGACGATTCCAACATCACGAACTTCCCAGCAGATGATGTACCAGACCACGCAACCATCTCTGGTGCTCAATTGCTCAAAGGTACAATCAACTTCATGCAATTAGACCCAGACGTTCGTGTGAAATTCTTCGGACAAGAAGAAACAACCAATGGTAAAGGTTTCGCGTCTGTTGGTGTTTATCCGCAGCGTGTTGTCCAATATGCAACATTGGGAACTAAACGTGATGGTACACGCGCACTTATGGTCACTGTATACCCAAGTATGTCAGTAACTTCAAAACCATCTAAACAAACTACCACTGACAGTGCTGACAAACCAACAGCCGTGAACTGGGAAGCAGCGGTTCAGGCGTCTGGTAGCGATTACTATAAAACAAAAACTGGTCGTAAATCAGCTGAATTTGAATACATTTTCTATGGTGAAGATGTTGATAAAACTCTTGATTATATCGACAAAGGTGGAATCATCTTACCAGACTTCGTCCCTGGAACAACTACAGTTCCAGCATCTGCAGCGACAACTTCCCGTGGCCCTGGTGGATAATACAAAGGTGGTAACGAATTATGAGCATTATAAAATTTAGTAAATGCAAGAAATTCAAACTCATCACAGGTAAAAACCTGTTAGAGCTTGGACAATCATTAGCCAAGGAGCAAAACGCTGATAAACTACTTGAAAATACAGAACTCATCACTTTGGGTTTGTATCTAGTCGATACTGAGCCCAATGTGGTCGAGGGAAAAAAAGAGTTTGAGCGTTTGATGAAGAATGATGAAGAACGTTTCACAATCACGGATACGTTGGACGCGGAAGAGCTATTAGCAGACGTCCTTGGATAACAAGTATTCTTAAGGGTCGTTATTTTAACGGCCCTTTATTTGTAGAAGGAAATGAATTATGATTACAACACGACATGCAATCAACTACTATTTAAAAACAGGACGTGACGTGTTTGACGATTATGCAGAGCTCGACAAACAGCAGGCACGCCTAGAACTTGGCGAGGATAACTCGGTCGCTCTTGCACTTTCGAACGTACTAGAAGGTCTTGATGCAGCGGGAATGGATGTAGACAACCTGGATTTGGAATCATTGATGATGCCTACTACAGAATTTTCAGAAGATTCAGACGATTCAGATGAAAAGGATTTTATCCCGGACCCAATGAACGACCTGTATAACAGAGCTATGGGGCATACCAAGAAAGGCGCAGTAAGTAAAACCATTACAGCCCTAATCCTATCCAAAAACATCATGGCAGACATCTTATTAGATGCCCCGTACGATATGGCTGTAATTGCTCTGAATGATGCAGCCACAGAACAAGAACGACAAATGAACAGAAAGTGAGGTAAATGAATATGGCTAACTCAGACCAAAAATTAACCATCCAGATTGCTGGTAATACCGTCGAGCTGGAACGAAGTTTAAAAGACGTATCATCTGCCATCAGTGCCTCACGTCGTGAAGCTGGCGCCCTCAAAGATGAGTTGAAGTTCTCACCAGGCAACGTGGAATTACTAACCAAACGCCACCAAGAGTTAACGCAAGCCATGGAACTATCCAAGGTTAAGGCGGAAATCTTACGTGAGGATTTAAACAAAATCGACCCACAGGTCGACCCAAAGGGGTTCTATAAACTCAGCAGGCAATTAAATCAGGCTGAAGCGGATTCCCGTAAGTTTGGACGACAACTCGAAGTAGCTAACGCGCAATTAGAACGTGCACAATCTACGGCTGCTACCTTTAAGTTTAATACCAATAATGGTATTAAGGAATTCCGTAATGACATCACCGGTGTCGAAGCGGCCATGGCTTCGCTCGGTGGTAAACGTAGCATTCTCAATTTTTCAACAGCTGGTAAATCAGTTGATGAGTTGAAGAAGAACTTTGCAACTGTTAACAGTGCCATTGAATTAATCGAGCGTAAAAGTGAATTACTTAAATCGCAATTATCAACAATTAACCCAACGGTCAACCCGAAAGGTTTCGCTGATGTTCAAAATAAAATTAATGAATTAACATCAGACTTGGCCAGTCTGAATGATAAACGGACAGAAATTAAAGTGGCGTTACATGGTGACGACTCAGCCATTTCAAGCGCTCGAGGATTGGGTGCCAGAATCGTTGCAGCAATCACTGGACGAACTAAAAATCTGTCCAGTGATTTGTCAAACAGTGTATCCAATGACATCAAAACCGCATCCAATAATGCTAAAAGTGGCGCGTCCATCTTTTCGTCAGTTGGTTCGGCAATTGTTAGCGCTATCAAATCAGGAGCGTCAGGTGTTGCCTCAATTGGTCACGGAATAGTGAGCGGGATAAGAGCAGGCGTATCAGGACTTGGTTCAATTTTCAACGGTATACTGAATTCAACAGTAAAACCATTTGCGAATGCTATTAAGAATACACTAGGCACTGTAATCCAAGGTGGGTTATTAACCATTGGTAACGCGATAACGAATAAACTCTTTGGTGTATTCCAAGGGGTCAATGAATCGCTAAATGAAACCAACGTTGCAGCCAAATCGCTTTCATCAGTTCTATCATTCAACGGTGTAGAAAATGGCGTTATTGAATCAGTAACCAAAGACATGGCGGAATTTGCAAGACAAACAACCTATTCTGCGGGCCAACTGGATAAAGTCGTTGCAGCATTGGCATCTTCCAATGTTGAAGCATCGCAAGCTGGCTCACTTGCAAAATCCATTGCTGGAGCATATGCTCTATTGGGTGATGGTTCACAAAAAATTTCTGACATCGGGGTAATCTTCAGCCAAATCAACTCTGCCGGTAAATTGATGACTCAAGACTTCAACCAGTTGAGAAACGCTGGTATTGGTGGAGCCCTCAAAAAACAAATTGAGGAAATGTACCCAGAGATTCTCGCTGGTCAAAAGAGCTTCAATGATGCAATGGCAAAAGGCGTCATCTCAGCTGAGATGGTAAACGCAGCCATAACGAAAATTGGTACTAGTGAGCAGGCACAAAAAGCCGCAACAGTACCAAAAACGATGGGTGATGCATTTGCGGCCTTGAGTGAGACAATCGGACAGAAGTTCAACGGCATCTATCAAGATATGACGAACCGTGGTATAAACTCAGTCAGTCGTATTACTGATTATATCCAAAACTTAGACATTACAGGAATCACTGATAAATTATACGCTGTGTTCGATTTTGGAAATCGATTTAGCGAAACCATCCAAAATGCAGTATCTGGAATTGATTTTTCATGGATATTGACCAGTGTTAAAGCTATATTTGATGGAATCCTACAAATTACAAACATTTTAACGGATACCGTTAAGTCAGTGTTTGGGAATATTGATTTCGCAAGTTTCGTCAAAGTGTTAAAAGCAGCGTTTACCCCATTACTTGCTATTCTGACATCAGCAAGTGAACTGATTAAAGCGCTCTTTAACTCAGATGGTATAAAAACCTTCGGTGAGTTCCTCAAGTCATCAGTTCTTGGGACATTCAACCTTATCACAGACACTTTATCCAATAGTAAAGTGACTGACGCGGTAAAATCAATCGGTGATTCAATAGGTGGGGCTCTAGGTGTTCTATCTAAAGGATTCCAAACCATCTTCGGCGATGGTTCAGGATTGGTAGACGCCTTTGTATCTGCATTATCACTTGTTAGTGGTGCCTTGTCTGGAATCGTTGGGTTTGTAGATAAACTGGCAAGTAATGAAACATTCAAAGCAATTGCAGAAGATGTTCGAAATACGATTGGTAATATCTGGGAAGCCTTCACAAACCTTGGAAATAGTGATTTATCTAAAATCATCAACTTCGAAAACCTTGGTAAAATTGTTGATTATGTCCTTGGTATTGTCCATTCAATCACAAGCGTGATATCTAGTATTGATTTCTCAGCCATTATTGACACAATCACGCCAATTCTGGAATTTATCGTTGATAAACTCACTCAGTTGTTCGGCATGTTGGAGAATGTGATTCAATACGCTGCTAACATTGGGCAAGCCTTCATAGATGGCTTCGGTAGTGTATCAGAAACATCTGAAACAGCTGCAAGTGGATTCCAAATCTTCGCAGATATTATCAGCTCAGCTGGCGACGTAGTCAACTGGTTGATGGGTGCACTTGAGAAATTGGGTGAGATTTTCACAAAATTATTACCACCTGAGCTATTCACAGCGCTTGGTAGTCTATTGACTGACTTCTTGAATCCAATCTGGGAGTACATCAAATTCGTTGGTGAATACCTTGGTAATTTCTTCGACGGTGTATTCAAGTCAATACTTGACACGCTCGGAGATAACCCGCTCGGAGGATTGCTTGACGCTCTCGGCGAATTACACAAAGCGATGCAGCCAGCGATAGATTTATTTAATCAATTCCTAGAGGTTGCTAAACCAATCTTTAATGTAATTGCAAACATTGTCGGCAAAATCGTTGGATTCGTAGCTGGTCAGTTCATCAAGTCACTACTTGACGGTATCAAAGACGTAGTTAAAATCCTAACCTGGATTATCGAAAAAATCACCGGATTCGGTAAATGGCTCGGTGAAGTTGGAAGCGGAATCGTTGGAACAATAACCAAGTTCTTGGGTCTTGATTCCAAATCGAGCGGTGCAAGTTACTCAGCTGTAAGTTACAACGCTGCAAGCGCGTCATACGCGAATTACTCAGCCATTTCAAACAACCGAAATGATGTAGCCATTAACGTCTATGCTCAACCAGGTATGGATATTACATCATTAGCTCGCGCAGTACGCCACGAATTCACCGTGGGCACTGCCTAATGTAGAAAATGTACATGGAGGATATAAATCATGATTACAATACGTGGTAATAACGTTCGGAAGACAGTCAAACTCTTCGAGGTCTTCCGAACAACCTCCACAAGTTCTGGTGATAATCAAACGTTACCAGATGAAACAAATCAAAATATGTTCGTCGTTGGTTTTATCATCGGTGACGATGCAATTATTCGTTGATAAGGTGCCATTATCGTTGATAATGGCTCTTTTTTGTGGTATAATAGTAGTAGAGTAATATCTATCATGTATCATGTAAATGAATGGAGTACAAACATATGACAGTACGAATTTTCGACATCATCCCGATGGATGTCAACGAGTTTGAAAAAAATAAACAACCAGCAAATCACGTGGCGCCATTATATAACCCTAGTAACCTAGGTGGTGGATTCTCACGTGATGTCTCAGGCGCTCTAGTTGCTAACAATGAAACCATCACCTTTTCGATGATTTTCAAAACGGATATAGAGTCAACTGGGTACACAAAATATAAACAAACAGTTGAGGCTTTAGCCTCTCGTGATTTAGTCTGGCTACGCTACGCCGTTCCTAATTCTAACGGTGATTACACATTTGCATATCGCCCTGGTTTTATATCGGCAATTACGAAGACCGAGGCGAAATATCAAAATGGTGAACTCTCTGAGAAAGTGTCACTCACGACCGTTGGACCTTGGTTTCAATTGTGTGAATTTTCTGTAAATTCTACGTCCATAGATTTAACGGCAGCCAATATCACGAATCATAACAATGGATATCGTGTGTTTTCGAAAAATCCAAAAATGCACAAATTCGGTTATCCATACTGGTATCAGAAATTAGTCGTTGACGTTGTTAAAGAGGCTGTAGGATGGTACACAAAATGGGGCAATCCGTTGCAGTCAGGTGACAAAAAGGACGGATTGTTTGCAATTCATGCACCCAGCATTTCACCCATTGAATCAGCTGCACTATCGAGCAACACGGAACAATTTGAATATCAAACAAACAGAATAAAGGGTAAATCATTCGTAAATGAAAATCAGAAGTTAAATTTTGGTTCAAGTATTGAGAATTACTCATCTGATTATCAACGCACACGCGATGATTATTCATCATTCTTGCTAATCGGTGAAATCACGGATAGACAATGTGTGATTGCGTTTAAAACTGCGCGTGGTTCTGCTGTAACCAATCAATTCACCATATCTGAGGCTTCAGGTTTTCATATTGATTCAGCGCCATGGGCCAACTTTTACGGCGTAAAACACGGTAACAATCCACACGATTTAAACCGTACGGTGTTTGGTGGAATTGATGCATCATTATTCACTAAAACAACAGCAACACGTGATGAAACCCTGACAATTACAGGCGGACGATTCACTACCGTTATTATGAGAAAGGAGATACTCTGTGTTTAATAATTGTCTTGCAATCTGCGATATATATTCAACAAAACCTGCCTTTTTCCATAGCGACGATGATTACCATTTAAATCGAATTGGTCGATTTATCGCCAAGGACTTCGATATCACCATAGGAAGCCTTTATGGCTCTCAGAATGGTACTATCACGGTGCCACAGAATACAGAAATCATATTCCCAATCAAGATTGGCGACATTATGAACGTAACGCTAGTAAATTATGGCCATACGTCTCGCAGTGTCTCTTATTTCTTCCCTGAACTGTTTGCCGGTCGTCATACCGTTGCTGCATTAAGTGAATCATGGAACAAATTAATGCAGGCATACACAATATCATCTATTGATGGAAACCGTATTGTGCTATCTGATTATAATAAGTTTAATCACAGTCTTGTAACTGTTGGTTATGCTGGCTCAGTTAGTCAAATGCCACTTGCTGACATTGTGGAGCGCGTGACTAAGCGCGATATGAGAGCGTATGCCTGCCGTCAATATCCTTATACCATTGGTGATGAAACCTTCTGGATGCCATTTCGTTTATCTAATGAAATCAATGCAAATGAATTGGTAACATCATTTAATGATGATTTCAAAACAACGAACGTGAAACCGTACGATATCTTAACAAAAGCTATTAAAAACTGCGGACTACATCAACGAGGGAAAACGCCAATATGGGGGGCTGTTGTTGTTACGGATGAAAATGGGCCATACGTCTTATCATACATTACGTCACCAAACCTTGGATGGTCTGATATAACGAGAATTAACCCAAGCACTAACGTGCAATTTACCAACACTCAGAACACATCAGCAGCCACAATCTGGATACAGAATGGCAAAAATGGGGACGATTATATCCGCGCTGGTGTAATCGTGGCAAAACAAAACCGCGACGGTTCTGTGAAATTCACAACACTTAACAATGTATCAGAAGCCGATTATAAAGGGTTTGGCATGAGTGAAATTCCATCCATTCTAATCGGGTATGACCAACTGCTGAACGTCGAGAAGATGTTTCCACGAAAAGAAAAAATCGGAATGAAACGTCCAAATAAAACCATGTTTGGTGGTGACAAGACGGCATATGATGCCAGTAAAGCGGCATATAAAGAGCGTGTGGATAATGTACATGGAAACAACGACGAGCGAGAAAAAGCCATTGAAGCGGTACATAAGGCCGTTAAAGATGCACTAGGTGACCCTATCAACCCATGGAGTGTGTCTGAAATCTTGGCTGATGCTCTAGCTATGGATAACACAACCATCGAGCACCACGACCCAGTGGAATTCAACGGTGTGTCCTATGATTGGTATAAAAATATGTTGGCAAATGTCCGTGAGCAAGTAACCGCTGGTATGAATGGACAATATACGCCTGTATTTGTGGAATTTGATAACAATGACAAATTAGTCAATCGTGAAGCCTTTGAGATTGGGCACCAGATTGTAATTTATATAACGAATTCATTTGGTGTGTCAATCCGTGGAGAATACGCAACAATTTCTGAGGTCCATTATAAACCTACGGGTATTTCATATAAGGCCATGGTGACGTCATAGATGTATATATGAGGTATATAAAATGAATCATTACTACGCAAAAATATTACCGGATAAATACGTGGCGACAAATATCGGAGACACTGTACCGTTAATCGTGGAGCATAATATCTATGATTGGAGTATAGGTGAGGTTAAAATCTTATCCGAAAATTACGCCGAGATTATTACGGATGATACGCGCGTAAACATTGGTGGAAAACTATCAGCCGGAGCATTCCTAACGGCTGGTACTACCAATCATCATATACGCGAAGTCTCTATCGTTGAACATCCGAAATTCGAAGATTGTGAAATACTACATGAAATGGATAAATATAAATTGTCAGAATATTCTGACAATTTATAAATATTCTAGAAAGGTGTATAATTATGAAAAATGCAATGACATTCGAAACCGACGGTTCTGACCAATATTTAACGCACGCTGTTGATGACGCTATTGTGACAGATGCATTAATGTCGGCTAAACACACGCTACCAGATGTAAGGACGCCTGATTTCTATGAGGATATTCCCGTCAGTCATGAATCTAATGGCCGTGGTGCAGCACCCATTTATGTAACAGAATTTGATGCAGCTCTTGGCAATAATGACTATGTATTTATTAAGAAGCTGCGTGGCTACATTGCTGGTCGTTATTTCGAAGTGGAAAACGAAACTACAAAAGTCCGATTTACCAACAATCAGGCTATGGGTTGTCTTATGATACGCGCGTTTTCAAATGACGTAGAGACAAAAATTGAAATTCTACCGGATATATACACTCCGTATGCCGGTGGTCAAGCAGACCCAAAAGGTAAATCCATTAATGACGTGAGCCGAACCCTGGAGAAATCAAGCGCTGAGAATCTATTGAATTATATATTAGTTTGGCGTGATTTAACTGACCCAACGAAACGCCTGCGCGTATCTGCCAGAAATGGTGGTATGATTACAGATAATAAATACGACCCGTATTTGTTAAAATTCAATCTCACACAGACGGTACGACGTATCATAGGTTCTAAGAATGTATACCAAACCGTATTCACAACGAGAGCTGAGAACAACGCTCACAATGTCGTCCTAAATAATCACGAAATGGGACTCATTGGATTAAAACCATTATCAGAATCTGAATTCACATCATGGAGTGACGCGGCAAACAATTTACCGTACGAGATTGTAGACCCTGACGGCTCTAATATCGGCGTAGCCTACGGCTCTCAACACGAAACATTTGGAGCGTACGCCGGGGTTATTTATAAAAATGGTAGTCAACCGACTCCTATCATAAACAGTATAAATATACGTGATGTTGTATCATCTATACAAACTACCAACTATGGAGCGTATATAAATAATAAATATCGCTCTAAATTCACAAGTGGTGATTCTGATTTATATTTCTCAGCAACACGTGAAACAGTATTCCCTGGAAGCCTAGATTCTGGATTTAACGATAGAAACACCTTTGTATCGAGAGACTCGACAATACGCAAGGTGCTAACCAATGAAATCACTGACGCCTGGGCGCCGGTAGATTTCAAACTGTCGGATATAAATGTCCAAGTTAAATCCATTGAGTATCTAGCACCAAGCGACGCTTATGCAGGTTATGGTACACTAATCCCGTCTTATGAACGCGATTACCAATCAAACTCTCGAGCTAAAAACATTGCGCGTGTACGAGTGTCCTTCACAACGAAAACGCCTATTTTCCACGGTTGGAAGCCAGTGAATGATAATGGAACCAATCACCAGTATTTTGACGCGCAATATAACATCACGTTTCAACCGATGAAACAAGACATGATATTTATCATACCACTATCTGGAGTAAGGGTATATGATGTCAAGACCCAGCAATTTGACACACCACTTTTTGAAGAGCCTTACGATTTCTTCCAAAAGGCATTGTCGAAATCTGGTATGAATGATACTACATTTTTTGCCAAGATGTTGGTAGCTCCGTGCTACATTACATTCCGTGAAATGTTCCTAGCAGAAAACCGACGGAAACTAGTTCAAGAGATTGCCAATCGTACTGTCACATTGACACCAAAGGACAATGGTGGTTTTATCCTGGATACACTATATTCAACGACGACTAGCGCCCTTAAACCCTTTAATTAGAAAGGAATGATTACAATATGATAAAAGCATTCACATTCGAATCCGCAAACACAAACAGTCCACAATTACAACCATATGACGCGAAAACTGATGCCAGAGTACGCAGAGACATGTTCCTTGGTCACGGTGACGTCATCGCAACCGGTGACAAAAATGGCCAGTTGAATGTTGGTGACGTCACGTTATCAAACAATACAGCGACATTCACTCCAGCTGGCTACGTAGTCTTTATCGCTGGTGGACGTATGTTTTCCATGGTTGATGAAACTGTGACCATACCTGTGAAACCGATTAACGGTAGTAGACAAGACACGTACCTTGGTTCCTTATTCGTTGAAATCTCAGCCAATGGACCAGAGTACGTCAAGATTAACAACACACTCACGGAAGTACCTGCAACCAATAATTATGACGCCGACAATTACGTCTCTAGATTTGACATCATCATTACGAAGCCTAGTGGTAAATACATGGCGTACGCCGCTATTTATAACAATGCACAGTTTGCTGCCGGTGGAACGTTCGACATTTCAAATCTCGGAAAGACCATGCAAGGTACACCAGCAGGCTGGCGCGGGCAGTTTGCGATGCACGATGACTTAAGACTGACCAACAATAACGGCCACATCACAATTGTTGGAACCATCAGAGAGTTCGATGCCGCAAATAATTTGAACATTATTAACACGGATGGATTGATGAGATTGACCGGTAACTTGAGTCAAAATATCAAAGTGGGTAAAATCATTGTTATCGGTGATAGGTTCATTGGCTCTGGATTTGTCAGTCCCGGGGATGGTAATAATTTCATCAAATTAGAAAATTACCGACAATCAGCGCCGACAACTGGCAAACAGTCAAACGTGTACGTCATCATTGAATTGGATGGATACAAACTCAAATACAACACGAGATAGAGTAGTCATGACTGGGCGTAAAAATACGCCCTGTCTTTTTTTTGTGATTGTGAATACCTTGGGCGTAAAAATACTCCCTGTCGTACGACTATAACTACATAAATATATATGTATAATAATTGCATGGGCGTATTTTTACGCCCCTTCTTTTTTTGTGGTCACTTGTTTTATAATTGTACCGATGAATTTTCGTCAAATTTACTACAGGGCGTATTTTTACGCCCGTTGTTTATACCTATTCATTAGTGATATACTATGGGCGTAAAAATACGCCCTGTAGCAATATTACAGTCACTTTGTTGATAATTTTTATATAATATATAGTCACACACAACTAATGGGCGTATTTTTACGCCCAAATTATAAAAAAATTGATACAAAGTTGTTGACAACCAAATTGAATTGTGATATTATAAGAGCGTAGAAGAAGTGGTGGGCGGCATTACCTCATTGTTGTCTCATACATTGCCGCAAACAATAATTTTTATAATAATATTGATAGCAACGATAGAACACAACAACAGAGAGCAGGCCACAGCGCTACAACTACAACTACAACAACAACATCACATAGAAAGGACATTAACCATCATGTCAAATTCATTTACCATCTCATTGCCAGAAGATTTGGCAAAACACTTTGTCACCTATCGTGACGATATCATGAATCCACAAAACCTGGATTTCCTCATTAAATTTGGGTTTATGGAAACAGCCATTTATGACCCATCATTGGACAGTATTGCCCGTAACAATAAACAGCAGTCAGGTGTAAAAATGGTACCTGTACGATTACGTAACGCCATCAAATACCCGAATCACTTTATCGCCATTGCTATCCGATTTCATATGATGATAATCACAAGCGGAATGACTGTCGAGGAATTCATGGAACGTGAATCCATAAACGAAACCATTGCCGCTATCAAAACATACTATGACAAGGCCATATCGGAGTTTAAACGGAAGAAATTGTTCAAGACGAAACCATCTAACCAAATAAAACGCAAGGTTGGAACACGCTCAGGTAAATCGGTATCAAAGAGCCAATCAGATAAATCACGCCAGTTGCGCGTGTCTTGTCGAGAGACAGCTAATCAGAATGCCCTACTGTTCTACGCCGTTGAATACGTGGACAAAATCATTGCACCATCTGGTAAGAAAACTGACCCAGAAAAATTCAAACTCCGTGCAGACTTATTACGTAAAGCCCATGAATATAATGTGGAGCATCCAGAAGAAGTTAAGACGTTCATGGAGTTGGCAACAAATTACCCAATCAAAAATATCATCAATGATGACGACCGCAAAAAGGCTGAACGTCTGATTGCGGATACACGACGCGGAGGCTTCTGGACCTATGTAGAGAAAGAATATACCGACGAACGTTCACAACGTGTAGCAGATTTTTATAGCCTTTATCTAATTGTCCCTGGATTACTAGATGAGGTTTGTGAAAAACTTCACAAGGTAGAAGAATAATAGAAAGGTAAAAGGTATCAACAATATGAACACAAATCAAACCATTACACTTACAACCCAAGCTGAAACCGTCACACTTGGTCAAGCAGTTAGCTGGGCGAATCACAGTCGAAATAAAACACGCAACGCCAATCACAAGAATCATAACGAAAACATTGATTTGACTGAAACAAAAAACAACATCATGATTTTGGATGAACTTGACATGACAAATGACGAGGGTATAGATGACGATAGAACAATTAATGATTTTGTCGATGAACTCTATCAAAAAGATGTCGAATATTATAATGAAAATAGAGCTGATAAACGACCAAGTCGCGAAATACACAGCTTCTCAAAGGACCGATTAAACGTTGACAAACGAAATAAAGAGCCATATCTGGAAATGGTTTTCGCTATTGGCTCTTCTGCAGACGTTACAAAAGATGGGTTACCTCATTATAATGGAACTAGCGCAAGCGGCTCTAGTGAAAGCGGTAGTGACAACGGCCAAGGGCGTAAAATTACGCCTTTAGTAGAATTTGCGAATATCGACAGGAAAGGGCCAGAATGGGCGGCGCGTGTTTCAGCACTTGAAGAATTTGGAAATAAATTACCCGGATTACTGCAGAATTTCAAATTCTACTATATCGCGCTTCACGTTGATGAAACAAACCCACATTTACACGCTGGGGCTGTTCCCTTCTATCCAATTGACGAGCAGAACAATAAAACGAATAAGAGCCAACTCATCAAACACCAATCAGGTGTATCGAATGCATTTATTCGAACTGCTGAAGAATTGGATTTGCCAGTTGCAAATAACAAGCAAGGTAAACCGATTGCGACATCAGCATTCAAACTCATAATGGATGACTATCTCAAGGGACAGTTACTAGAGTCATATAAATCGGCTAAAAATGACCGCACTATTAAACGGGCAGAGCCTAGACCAAAACGCGCCAAAATCACGATGCAGGAATATCGAAAACTGGTACAACCAATAACGAACATCGCCCAGGAAATCGCTCAAAGATTAGAAAATATGAATAGCCGTATGAGCTCACTAGAGGCTCTCTACGAGCATCTAGATGAAGATGGACGTATTATATTAGATGACATACAAAACGCCGTTAGAGAGGACGAGGATAGCTCTGCGGACCTGCTCAGTAAACTCTCAGAAGTACAACGCGCCATTACAATTCCAGATGAAAAATCTGACGGGTCTTCAGATGATGATATTATCCAATCTATCGACCTTGATGAAATCATTTCATCCATTAACGATGATTCAGCCATCTCATTGGATGTTTAATCAATTCCATAAAGACCAGATGATTCTTCTGGTCTTTTTATTATTTTTAACATAAAAAATTCTTGACACGGCCAGTAGCTCTGTGGTATAATTATAGTGTAAAGATAATACATCTTTATAGGTTCTACATGTCTTGCAGTTTGGTATGCCAAACTGCGTTTTTTTTTTATTATTCCAGGGTGACTTGTTAATCAATGAGATATTTTTAATAAAATTTTAAAAAATTAGTGTTTTTCCATTGACAATGGTGAATCGGTATGATATAATTAAATTACAATCAGATGAGGATAAAAACCATCATGATTGTCATGACGTTAATTTGCATGGACTTTTAACGTATCCTTTCTATGTTGTTTCGACCAGGTTCTCTCCTGGTCGTTTTTATTTATTTTTGCACAAAATCCTTGACACGGCCAGTGACTTGTGATATAATAATAGTAGAGATAAAAGAAGTTGTTTATACACGTTTTTTATCTTTTGAATTTTCCAACGTTGTGCAGCTGAGTAAATCAGCTGCGTTTTTTTTTGTCTTCTCGAAAAAAAAAAACAAAAAAAAACCAGTCTGTGAGGGTCGAAAAAGGCCCTTTCAAAAAAAAAAAACAAAAAAAATCAAAAAAATCTCAGTGATTTTCTGCATATATATCTGAGTTTTACATAGATATTTGAGGTAATTTTCACGTTTT